>Ga0056128_1000140_pt1 | contig 48657 bp, 29 predicted proteins | sample WorMetLIZISLAND2_FD_71113 | JGI IMG/M metagenome (GOLD analysis project Ga0056128, IMG submission 71113) | Marine gutless worms symbiont microbial communities from Max Planck institute for Marine Microbiology, Germany - Olavius geniculatus... ... | reverse complement strand
GATTAATTAACTCGCACCATGGTAAGCGCTTTCTATTTGTGATATTGTGGGTTTTTGCACTTTATTTTGACAATTATCACTGAATAATTAACGGCTTGCACCATAAAGAATTGCAACTGCAGTGCTGTAGACACGAGCCACTATGTTTATCGCAATTTGCAAGCAACTGAAATTAGTAAACTACAGCTGATTATAGCTTTATACGTTGTCTATGTTATTTTGGCTGATAGTATTCATTCTGACATCATACACTTTATCTTTATTGCGACTAGGTTATTTTGTGACGAAAAAGACTGGCATGACATAATTCTGCTTTATGATAAATATGTAAATGAAAGAGTAAAAACACTGGAAACGAAATTTGTCTAAGCCACAAAATGTCATGCTGGTTAGTATCGCTCTAACTGCAGCTACAGTATGCACAACGCGTGCCTGCACAAAACATCTCGACGAGACGCAATGGCTCAAGACCCAAGACGAGACCTATTGGATCGAGACATTGCTCCGAGACGAGACCCGAGACGCATCGGTTTGAGACGAGACCGAGACATTGAGGATTTTGTCCGAGACGAGACCAAGATGAGATATTAGTACATCTCGAGACCGAGACGTCTCGACCGAGACCACATCCATGATGATTACTAGACATAAAAAATTGCTGGAAAAGATTACATCAGACCATGCCTGTGCTTTCCAGTTTTCGTCTTAAGTAAAACCTTTATTTTTAAAAATTTTTATTGGACCCTCATAAATATTGGTACAGTTTCAGTTCACTTTGAAAGTTTTACTGAGAAAAAATGTTGGCACGTAGTCAGTTAGTATTTCTACTTTAGTTTATGTGAGTCGTGGTTACTAGTGATGACTTAATATCAGGATTTCAACTTTGATACGATATCAATACAATATTTTGTAAAATATCATGATATCGATATCAATATTTTTAAAATGATAAGTATGTAAATTATATTCAAGGAATGGAACAAGATGTGAACATTGAGCAAGGCAGTGTGCTTTACATAGTTACTAAAATGTGTTCCTGAAGTAAACATAATTAACTAAAGGCTGTCGTGTCGTTAAATTACGGCACTGCATTTTTAGTTTTTTTGCATGGTTCCTATGGTCAGAGAAAGTCGGGCAAAGTCAGGGAATTTTAAGAAGTCAGGGAAAATTAGGGAAAGTCAAGGAATTTAAAAGTACCAGGGTGCAAAAGTTAACAAAGATGCAGAGAAAAAAATACAACAGTTCAAAATTTTTTTCTGCTCGCTTTGCTTACAGATTCGCCGCCCTTGTTTCTAGTGTGATTGCAAGCAATTGAAAACCAACATTGGTATTTTGCGTGAACAAATTAGTGAGGGAAAACAATTCATTTTGTCCTGGAAAGTCAGGGAAAATGAATTCTGCAGAGTAGTAGGAACCATTTTTTTGGTTATTTTGTTGTTTTGTTTGCTTATTGTCGTTTTTGGATAATGTGGTAATAAAAATATAAAAGTTTGGCATAAAGTATTGCCGCTATCGTGATATATAAAAGATATTGCGATATATCTAAAAATTTGATTTTTTCGACGATACGATACAATATATCAATATTGAAAATAGTTTATTTATATTTTCAATATATTGTGTCATCACTAGTGGTTACTATTCAATGTGTCAGTTTTTTTTATATAAGTTGTTGTGATATAGTAAAAATGTTTAAAATATTATGAAAATAAAAAAAATTTGGCCCCACCCTTACTTTTTCAGCAACCGGAAGCATAGGAATTTTTACTTCAAGTTTTATGAATTATTGCCTTCTTTATCTGAAGATAATGATGTTTTTTATGTTGTTTTGCATTATTCAATTTTGTGAGTCTGATGTTTTTCATTAGCTTGATCATTGTGGATTTGTTACAGGAGAACACGCAGAACAGTACAGCTGGAAAAAAGCAGAGGAAGGGGAAGGGCGCTAAGAGGAGTAAGAACACTAAGATGACTGCGCAGCGGTTAGCTTCTTTCGTGGAGCGTGCAACAGCAATATTGGAGGATGATGAATGTCCATCTGTAGAGTGTTTGACACATGAAGTCGGCGTGCAGGCATCAATGTGCAGCTGTGACATGTCAGATTGTGTAGTGATTGTTGCGACCAACAGATATCGAGAGGTGTGCCTCCAGACTAATCTCTGCCATTGCTCGGCATATGTTGATTTGGTTGTCAATGCTGCCAATACTCACACCACTCATCTGTCATCTCAGCAGTCATCTCCAGTAGTCCAGTCAGTGCCCGATGCCAGCGGGAATTTACAAGTGCCAGCAGAAATTTCAGTTGAAAGGGACACTTCCGAGCAGAGTGCAGTGATGGTGGATATCGATGACATGTGCAAGGAAATGGAAGCGTGTGACTTGGATGACACTGTGCAGTACGATTACACTTGTGAGAAGCCGACTACAGGTGATTGTGCTGAAAATCAGACCAGCGTGGCAGCAGGAGTTGAGGAGAGTGCTTCTAAGAAGCCTGACTCCAGCCTGTTGTCTGGCAATGTCACAGTCACTACGTCAGAGACTTTTGATGTTGGGAATGCACAGAGTACTTCCAAGAAAGTGGCACTGAAGCTGGAGCCTGAAATTAGTTTGTCTGACAGTATCATAGTTACTTTGGCTGACATTGAGAACGATGTTGGTAACAGCGACGTCACTGCTGGGGCTCTGCCTGATGTGAGAAGTGACGATGCTGCACCATCATTCGAGGACCATTCAGACAAGTCTATGTCTTTCAGTACCGGTGTCATGGCAAACCAGTCTGAGCCACACCCACAGCCAGTCTATGCTCGTAGAGCTGGAGTACTGGTAGTTCATTCTTCAGGTGATCTGTTCTCAGACGACTACGAGATGACCGACGGCCATGCACCATTGCACACTACTCGCACCGGGGACAAGTCACTGATCGACTCGCGGTCTACTGTCGTACGTGGGCCTGTGGCTGATCAATCAGATGGCAGTATTCACATCACTGTGAATGATGTCTCTTTGCAGATTTCTCCTATGGATGATGAGGGTCTTTTGCCACCGACTAACACCTGTCCCGGTAGTCACAAGAGGAGCAGTTGTCATACGGATAGTGACATGTTAGACGATGAGGTTTTTGAGCCACAGCATATCACCACACACACCATTCCAGATGTCGGAAACTGTGGTGATGACATGTCACACCTGGAGATCGATGCAGGCGTACATAATTCTTTACTAGAGGAAGCTGGAGAGGAAGTTATCGTTCCGAGACAACGTTCGTTATCTGACCCAAGCCCGACTGCAAGGAAGATGCTAACATCTACTGCCATTGCTTCTCCTGAGGCCATTTCCAGCTTCTTCGGCCCGGTTAGCTCATCAACGAGTGGTGGTGATCATGATCAATCGCCGAAGTACTCTGTGGGTGGAGGAAGACGGAAGTCAAAGCCTGGTAGAAAGAGGGTGTCAATGTGTGGTGAATATGACAGTCCGATGCAGTTTTTCTCACCACAAAGAACCCCCGGAGATTTTGCATGCCAGCTGATGACGGTGGCGGACACAGATGAAGAAGATAGTAGCGCACTGCCGAATGTACTCTACACCACAGCTAATGAAGGACATGTGCCGGATACAGAGACTGAGGATAGTAGTGATGGGTCTGATCCAGATGCCCCGCTTGATGCCAGTGAACCTCCGAGTTCGAGTAAGTCCAAGTCTGCATCATGTGGGCTGGCTGGGACCATTGGCATTGGTAAACATGCCTCAACACAGCCAAACCTGTCTGACTGCTCTCTGGACATTTCGTCTGGAAGTGACTTGGTTTTCAAACCGACGGTGGCTTTTGGTGCGGCAAAGGCTGGCAACAGGTTTGAACAGAACTCATTATCAGTCTTATTGTTAGATTTGTTTGAAATTGTACTTTTTTAATCCAAGTTTTCTTTGGATGTTAGCTTGAATAGCGAGTTAGCAGCAACGTGGGAATCCAGATCATAAAATCTCTCTGCTGTGGTCACATGCAGTTATTTTTGAGATCTCGTATGACCTGGTGACTGGGTTAATGGGCCAGTCAGACAAAAGAACACTGTGAGTGTGGGGACAGTCTCTTATGTTGTTAATGTTTTAGTTGTGCACTTTAATTATTTTTCAGCCTTGTTCATGGATATCTTTTGTCTCCAATCGAGCTATGTGCCACGTTAGAACTGTGCAGATCTCACATAATTGTTGGACTTGGAAGAAGTTGTCTGGGTGTTTAGGAGGGACAGGTTAAGTTGATTTGGACCTGTAAAGATGATGCTGATCGTGTTGAGCATTGAGATTGAGGGATTTAGGCAGTGGGAAATAGGAATTCCTAGTGAAGATCTGGTGTGATCACTGATCAGTGTTGGTCTGGTTTTTGAGGACTGTCCAGCTATTAAGTAATGGAGATGGAGGGAAAACTGGCTACCTGGATCTGCCTGCAGAAATGGCTATTATACACTGTGGGCCATAAAAAACGTGTCACTTTACTTTTGTCCATATCTTCTGCAATTATTGACCGATTTTTAAAATTCTTTCACTGGCACACTCTGCAGACAATTTGCGATAATGTGATTATTATATATCCCACCACACGGTAAATGCATTTCTACACTACCTTGTGAAATATAAATGTAAGCAAAAACTAACGATAATAACAAAATTTAGGTAAATGAAAAAACGTAAAATTGAAAAAAAATACACTTCAGACCAACACTGCAGTGAATGGTCTGTATGACACTAAACTGTGTGGGTCTAACACAGTCTAGCGTCATACAGATCATTCATCGCAATGTTGGTCTGAAGTGTTTTTTTTTCAATTTTACCAAAATGTTTGTTATTATCGTTATGTATGCATATTTTATTGGTATTTTACAAGGTAGTGTAGAGATGCATTTACGATGTGGTGGGATCTATAATAATCACATTATCGCAAATTGTCTGCAGAGTGTGCGAGTGAAAGAATTCTGAAAATCGATCAATAATTGGAGAAGATATGGACAAAAGTAAAGTGGCACGTTTTTCGGCCTACTCTATATAACAGTGTGTGTGTGTATTCCAGTGTTTCAGTAGAACTAAATGTTTTTATTTGTTACTACCTGTATGATAAACGTTTGTCTGAATGTTGTTTTACAGAGAGGACTCAGACTCAAGTGATGATGCCTTTGAACAGTGTAAGTATGTAGTTGACTGCTTCACCAGTAAATAATTTCAGCATACACTTGATTGTTTATCCACCCGGCCAGGGTTCTTGAAATCTTTGTCTTTTGTTGAATTGATTTCTATGGTAGTTTGTCTGCTGACAAGTACTTTTAAAGCAAAATATTTCAGCATTTTACTTTAGCACCAACTTGAATGCCATCATTTTAGCAGCAGAATAGAAAATATATTATTTGTGTGATTTCACTTTCGTATTCAGCTGTTTCTTTTAGTCTGCTTTTTTGTTTTATGAAAATTGTACAGTTCATTGTGTTTTTTTTTGTATTTGAATGTAGCCACATATCTTAATTGCAGTATTCTGAATCTGGCATGGCTTTGCCATGGTAAAAGTGCTCTAGTTATTGGTTCGATGAAAATAAGCTTGACACATTTTTTTTGTTTATAGTGTAGAATTTTAACCCTTCTGTAGAAGCTGTCATGTTTGATATAAATGTGTGCATGCAGGGCATGTAATATTGAATATTAAATATATTGTCATTTTGTTTGCCAGTGTATGCTACCAGTGAATAATGTAGCTTTAGAGAAATGGGATTTTGGTGACATTGTATTAGAAATGTACACAGATCAGATGTTTTGTTCAGTGATGTACAATGCAATGTGTGTTTCTTGAAGTTCTGCAGAAGACCAAAGCACCGCCGCCAGCTGCTGCGTCAAAAGGCAATTCCAACTGGCGTGATTCAATCAGCAACTTTGTCGTGTCAGATGATGAAGAATCGGATGATACTGAGTCTGACAGTGATGACAGGAGTGATGATAAGCTGCTTACCGATGATGATGATGATTTGCTGCTTTCGACTAACGACAAAGAGAACCAACCGCTGGGACCATCTCACAGCACGACAGCGCTGGATTCAGCACGCAAGCCGAGACTCGCTGTGAATGCAGTGGACTCTGGTGCAACTTCTTTGAGCCACAAGCCGTTTTTGCAACCAGGTGCATGTTGAATTTACGGTCATATTCAAAGCGGTTATCGGGTTCAGATCTTCCTTCCCCAAAATGTTGAGAAATTTTTTCTATTGGCAGATCAACAAAACACAAAACAGTTACTTGCATTGTGCATGAACGATTCTAAAAATTTGTCCATGTCTGAAATGTGTATTGAAAGCCGAAATGCATGAAAAATGATTAGGGCTGGATTCCACCCTAGGGGAGTTTTCAGCATTTCCAAGAATGGAATGAGAGGAAAGGGAGAAGGTCATATTTCTTCTAGGCAGAAATTCTGCCTGCAATCTTAATGCTCATGTTTGTGTTATTCAGCCGTTGTTGTACGCATGAGTCAAATTTTATGCTGTGAATGTCATGCTGTTTGTGAATTTTCTGGTTTCTTGAAGATGTCGTCTTCTTAGTTCTGTTTTGTGCACTGTTTTTCTGTGCCTTGACACTGTTGGCAGATCATTTGGCATTTAACAAAAGATAGCCATTGAGTAGGGACGGTAGAAAATCATGGCGAAAATAGCAAAAAAACACGGCAAACTTTTGTGAAAATCGCAAAAAATCACAGAAAAGTTACGGCACCAAATTACGGGCTCAAATACCATTATAAAGCCTATAAAACTCAACACCTAGCATTGACGACCAAAGTTTTTATCTGTAAAATTTTGTCGCTGCGGAGCATTAAAATACATATTTGTACGACGACGTCACGATTGTATATTGAGCGTGTAAGTAATCAAGCAATATGGATTTTGGTAACAGTAGCAAAAGTAGATATTTTTGTGTTAAAATCACACAATAAACTTGAACTTATGCTGATTAAAAACGAAAAATTTGTGTCAAAAATGCAGAATCGCGGCATTTTGGCTAAAATCACAGCATTCTGGCAAAATCACGGCATTTGTCGAAAATCACGGTTTCCATGATTTCTGTGTTTCCGTGATTTTTTCTGTCTCTACCAATGAGCTCATCATTTGCCATGAGTTAGAAGGAAGAACAACAAAGAATGTAGTCTGCCGTGCATCATTAGTTTAATTTAAGCAGAACTGTATTCTGTGTGCATTAGGTCAGGCTGAGTAAATGTGGAAGATAGTCGTTATCAAGCTGCTTGTGTGTCACATGCATTAGGTTATGACTTCAAAGGCAGAACGTCTACGTCGTCAGTAGCCGCTAGCTTGGTTCCTCCACGCAATGTGCCGCTGCCATCCACACCGGCAAACTTGTTGCGCCCACATAATGCACCCGTGCCACACACGGTCGGTCACTGCCACCTCCGACGTCTGAGCTTTCTCAAGTCACTCTCGGCTGATGTCCCTGAGTACCAGCGCGACATCGAAGCATCGAGGTCAGTTGCTTGAATTTTCATCTAGTGTGATTGTGACTTAGTGTGGTAAGTAAGTAAGTAAGTAAGTAATAGAGATGATTAGAGTGTCCATAGCAACCGGCATCACTGCACAAACACTGCACAGTATCAAAGGGGTGTGGTGCGAGATGTGGAACCGATAGGTTTTCAGACTGGAAGACAGCCAGGAAGATGCGGCAGTTTAGGCAGTTCAGTTCAGGCAGACTGTTCCAGACACGAGCAGCAGCAACTGAAAAAGTCTAGTCGCCAGTGGTAGGCAGTTGGGTGCAACTCATGAACAGTGATGGAGTCGAGCTGGAACATAGTGGTTAGCACATTGGTCGTGCTCGGTTAGTGCTCGGATGGATGACTAACAGTGGACAGGTAGCATAAACTATCTCTGTATGTAGCAATCACGCCTTAAAGTCAAGTCGACCTTTTATTCCTCCGGGGTAGGTAAGTCGAGTACCGGCCTGCCTGGCATTGATGTTCACCTGTGTCCGGTGGCAGGTAACAAGTGATCTCATATGTCAGGTGACACTCTGTAGCTTTGTGTTCGGTTTCCGTGAAGAGCAACACACATCTGAAATCTTTTAAAAATCTTATCTCTCTCGCCCAAAGAAGAAGGTTATATTTGTTGTAGCTGTGCCAGTGTGCCTGCCTGTTTATTCATAAGATTGCATGTAATTAGTAAACAGATTTTGATTAAAATGTTTGAAATGTTGTGGCTACTCATAGGAAATTTGGTTAGATATTGGTTGTGGTTTGAATTTGTACTGGTTTAGAAACAAAATTCTGCATTAATCTGCATGTGTGCTGTCCGTGTGCTTCTAGTCTGAAATGTCTTTGTACCTTGTCGAATTTGAAACATTGGTGATTATGTTGAATGAGCCTCAGTGTTACGTGGCTGGCTATGTAGGCTAAGTTTGTTCCTAGATGAGGTAGAATATGGAGCTCGGGATGAAGGTTCAAGAAACTGGTGAGACATTGCAGCAGTTGTAAAATTTTGTGACCACTTCTTGCCAGTCATTCATCCTATCTGAGCTAATAACTTTAGTACTATAAGCCAGAGAAAGATGGAATCTGGTGGACTATTTAAGTTAAACTTTGTATTTTTCTTGTTGCAGATACATAAAGCAGTTTGCTAAGTTGAGATTGGAGTTGACAGAGAAACTGTTCAGGCTCTACAATGCCAAAGTATTTGGCAACAAAGTGAGTAAATTTGTGTTGATTTAATGAATCATTTTTGTCTAGTTTGAATCACAGACATTCCAAACTTCATAGCATGCTTTGGGGTCAGCATTATTGTAACTTTTTCTCATTTATGGAACACAGCTAAGATGACGTTTTAGTGCCGTATAGATCATGTAGCAGAATGATGTATTTGTTCTGTTGTTGTATTTATTTTATGCATTGTTTGCTGCATAATTTATGCACTCGTTTGATGAATTTTCAGTAAGTTCTTGAACTTGGATATCACTAGATGTCATTTTTGTTATGTTGAATGTCCTAATGATACAGATATTAGTCATCAGTGGTGGTCAGGCTTTTGAAAAATCTGGTTTCTAAAACAAAAATACTCTTTGATTTATTTTTGGTTTTCACTGTTAAACCTATTTCTAAAAGGCTGAGCTTGGTCGGGCAACCAGAGTTGAATATTTTGGTATCGTTGGAGCCAGAAACTAAAATTGGATTGAGTTTGGGGTGATTTTTTTTGGTTCTTACGTCAGTTTACCCAATAAAATCCACTAGTTTTTTAGTATGTTTTCAGAAATTTTCTCAAGATCTTTAACATTGTTATGATTTTTACATGATTTTTTCCCAAGTTTTACTTAGGTTTGACATGCAAAATTCTGTAATAAAGTAAGCCTTTGTTCATTGCAGTACATGATGCCTTGCTTGTCTTGCCTTACCTTACTTTACCTTCGGGTGGAAGGCAGCATCCAGCACTCAGGCCACTAAGTCGGCCCATTGTGCATCCCCATAAAGCCAGAGGCTGTAGAAATCTCCTTGAAGCTTTGACAAGCTTGAGGAGTAGAGGCCAACATATGTTATATAACATGTGTTATATAGCTCATTATACTCCATACAGTAGCTCTACTTGTCAGTGCGTGAGAATTTCTCAGCGGTTGCATGCATCTGTTAATGTCGGTATGCAATGTCTAGCTGCCTTCAGATCTGCCGATTTCATGGAGTCCTCGACTTACCAAGACGGCTGGCTTCTGCCGCTACAGATCGGATCCAAAGAATCCCGGCACCAAGACCGTTTCCATCGAGTTATCAACAAAAGTGTGTGACTCTCCGGGTATGAATACAGAACTCAACTGTCTTTTGCAGTGATTCCATGTAACTCTCATGACCGGTTTCTGTCTTCTAGGTTCATTGTTGAAGCTTAAGTACGGCATGGTCTTGTGACATCTTGTTTTTTGCTTTTTTCATCAGCTGAAAAGCTTGATTTTGCTCTTAAAGACTGCTTTTCTTTTTTTCTGATCTAACACATTGTTGTGGGCTTTCTCTTCAGGTTTTTGTCATTGGTTTTTATCAGTAATGTGGCAAGTTCACTTAAAGCTGGCATACTTGTTATCATCAATAGTAATGGTACAAATAAACCTAAGAGTCGTCTCAGTGATCTGTTGAACTCTGCATTTTACCACTTTATTGCTATAACACTTCTTTTGCTGTGCTGAGGTTGAGTGTTGTGTTAATAATAATTGTCGTATTTGTATGTTGCTGCATGGTCGTTGCTCCAGTTTCATATATTAAACACAACTGCTGCTGCCATTGGTTCTAATTTTTTGTGTTTCTGGTTTAACCATCAGTTTTATTATGTGTTGTTCTTGCTTAGGCTGGGTTCCAGTCTTAATGCTAGATCACTTTTGTATAAGTGATGCTATGGTGATGGCTTTTGTTTATTGTAATATTTTACTTGTGCACTAGAAATTATTATGCTACTGTTGAGGCAAATATTGCCAAGTTTTGTATTATGGAATGTTCCATTTACTTGTTGCATTTCTAATGGGTATGAAGCTGTTAAATTATATTTGAACAGATGTCGTGGCCTTGTGTTTTGAACGTTGTAGAGAGACTGCGAGACACTCTGCTGCACGAGTTGTGTCATGCGATGGTCTGGATTGAACACAAAGTTATCGATGGTCACGGCAATCTTTGGAAATCATGGTACATCTCATCTGCTGATAATGGTGGCCTGTACACTGGGCCGGGATAGTACTGCGATGGGTGACCAACCAACTAGGTCAACTCAGCCTTCCATCCTTCCGGGGTAGTAAATCGAGTACCGGCCTATTTGCCTGGGGTTAAGGTGGGGCATGTTCACCTGTGTTGGGTGGCAGGTAACACTGTGTGGTCCCATATGGCAGGTGACACTCCATAGCTTGGTGAATGGTTTAATCTTTTAAAGAGCTATATTCCAACCTTTACCTTTTATCTTTTAATGCCTTTTCTGTTTTGTTATATGGCCATCTCCATCTGTTTGTCTGTTCCGTTACTCTGTAGGCTATGCTGTACGGGTTCTTAAATGTAAACAGAAAGGCATAAAATTGTCGTTAACATTCCCCAATGCAGGCGTAGCCAGTGTGCTGAATTTTATTATTTTATCTCCGAAGGCTGGGGTTAGGGTTAGGGTTAGGGTTGTGCAGTGCATTGCATTGCAGTTGTTGCTGTTGTTTTCTTCTGGCGCTCGATCAAGGATCATATGCAATTGGCCTCGGTGAGGCCAGCATCCCTCAAGTAACTGAGTGCTGCTTTGTGTTCGTTGAACAGAAAAGTGATGGGATCGTCGTCATCAAAATGGTGGCTGCGTGCATTTTCCAATACCGAACGTTAAGTCATTAGGTGTAGCAGTGTCTACTCTGCCTGATCACGTCGCTGACATGTGGCTGGTTCAAGCTGGTCTTGGTTTCTCATAATTCTGTTGCGGTACCATGCCAGCTCTGGTGTATGTCCTTTTGTACAAAGGCGTGAAAGCAGAGTCCTTTGTGAAGGTGTAAAGTCCTTTATCTTGATCTCTGTTCACGTATGTGGCATGGAGTACTGCTGGCTTGGCCATCCGACTCCATTTGCGGGCACAGTGATGACGGATGACTGTTTTAGCAGTGCTAAAGTCCACTGGTGCTGCTGTCTGTGGTAATGTGGAGGCATCCTTCGCAATACTATCAGCCTGCAAGTTTCCCTCTATCCTGCAGTGACCAGGGATCCACTGAAACGTCATTTGTGCGTTACCACCTGCTGCTATTTGCTCAACCAGTGAAAGTACGTGGTGCACAATTTCTTCCTTTCTGGTGGCCTTTGCAAGCTTTTGGATAGCAGACCTAGAGTCACTATGCAGATTGATGCGAGCCTCCTTGGGTGCTAAAGACTTTTCCTGGAGTTTAACAACTTTCTGTAATGCGACACTGATTGCTACCATCTCAGCTCGGTATATAGATGTAGTAGAACCGGCAGGTGCTTCAACTAAATGCTCTTCCTGGTTGTGGTTGTCAATGATGAGTGCACCTGCTCCTCCTTCCCGACATCCTCTGAATACAGATGCATCCGTGTATATTTCAATAGCAGCAGGTCCCAGTTTGCTGACTGTCTCCTGAACTACTTCATGCTTGAATTCGGTTGTATCATCCTTGTGCACTTGCTGACTGAGCTCGGAATTGAAGACAGCCTCCGAGAGAACGTTCCACGGTGCAGTGGGCTGTACCACTTTGAATCCCTCCCTTGGGAGTGACGCTAAACTGGTTCCTCAGGCCCCAACAGCAACATTGCATTGCAGTTGTGGAGTCCATATAGCTAGGCAGACGTCTGTATATTATGTTAGCACTAGGACAACGTATTTGTCTGTTTAACCAGCTCACTACTTAAAGTCTTCAGCTATGTGAGTCCACTTAATAAAGCCGTCTCTTCCTCCATTTAGACTGAACTGGCAAATGACTATGACTAGTGATTCTTATTTTAGGGGACAACTGTTTGAGGTACACATGAATCAGCTTAATTCCCGTTCAGGGCTAATTTATTACTTCTCACGTGCTATGTTTCTAATGTAGCAAAGAGGAGTATATGAGATCAGTGTAATATTGAGGACCGACCGATGAACGACCGACCTCTGTTCCTGGAAGAGCCTTCCTGGAAGAACTTCAAACGGCCATATCTCCGTAATGGTGCTAGGTAGATGCATGGTCACTATAGACCACCCATAGGAAGTCAACTTCCGCGAGTCGAATGGCCACGTGACTGATGACGTCACGTGACCCCAAAAGGTCAAGGTCGTGACCCCATTATCTTTGAGGCGCCATATCTCCATAACGGTGCCAGATAGACGCATGTGTTGAGGTATAACAAGACAAATGGCAACTAGTGTCATGGACCATTATTGGAAATTTTTTCCTCTCAGTTTCTGAAATCAAGCAATATTTTATGAACTTCGTTGAGACAATTTCCAATAATGACCTCGATGCCAGTCACTATTAGTATAATATTAAATGGGTCTCAATTTGACGCCGGGTCTCTAATACAAACCGAAAGAAACGAAAAAGCTCTTAGAAGGATACAAAACAAAGTGATGCACGCAAGCAGTACACTAGATTGGTCACAATCTAATAATATTTTTTGTTTTTTAGAATTACTTCGTTGTCCACCATTCCATTCCCCAGAGTGAAATGTTTACGGACGTACTTTTGTATGGCACTCTCATAGTAAAACGGTCTTTTGTACACTTGCTCTAGTTTCTTCATCTGTCACAGCTGGGCTGTTAGTTAAGAATGAAGACAGTAAATTTGAATTTGTCAAACATATTAGTTGTGCCATAGGGTGATGATATCAGAGACTAGATAGACCCATTTTGTTTGCAAAGCTAAATGCAGAAATTGTTTAGCATATTTTGTTTTGAACTGTAACTTGTAATTTATCACATCCTGTACAGTCAGCATTATACAAACCTAATTGGATTGTGTAGTACCTTTATGTAATACGTTACTTGGAATTTGCTTGTTAGTTGTGACTTATTTTCATAGTAGTCAGACTAACTTATTAATTATAGTAGAGTAATATTGAGTTGAATCATTGCTGCTGTGTGGTAGGGCAATAATGGCCAATCGTCTTCTGCCGGAAATTCCTCCAATATCTCGCTGCCATTCGTACTCAATCAGCTCTAAGTACACGTACAAGTGTACCCACTGTGGCTACGAGTATGTATCAGCAGTTTTTGGCTCTTGTATTTTGCAATTTTTGACTGTCTGGACAGTGGGGCATTTTATGCTAGGCTGATTAAAGATTGCACGAAATATAGTATTTTTATTGCATTTTTATAATGTGATGAGCATATTTCGTTGCCTTTCTGTTGTTTGTTCCAAAGATGCCTGTTTCTTGTTTTCGTTGCAAAGTGTTGTGTAAAATAATTTGTGGTGATCTCAGCTTTCGTACACAGCTGGCAGCATTCAGTTTTGCTTTTATTTAGCTTTTCTTCAGTTCAGAACACCTTCCACTTTATTTTCCACATAGCAATGAAAATTTTAAGCAACTGCCTTTAGCTACATCATTTGGGAAGCAGGAATTAAATATGGGTAGTTATGCATTGCATACCCTTGCATGTGCAGGTTTTCTTTTACCTTTTTTTTGTTGTATATATCTGTCAATCTGTCTGTGGTATCTTTTGTGTTTTTCCCTGAATAAAGATTGATGCATACAATTCATAGCTACTTACGTTGTATTGCAAAAATTGTTAAAATTTGGTTGGTGAAGCCAGACTGAAATATAATTCCTTTGTCTGTGATAAATTGAAGATGGTATTGGTGATTTGAAGAGATCGGTGCTGTGCAGCATCCGGCTGTGTGTTTTCGCGTGCAGAGTTCGTCGACACTCGAAGTCTCTGGACGTTCAGTCAAAGGTCTGCGGCTACTGCAGGGGAACGTTCCAGCTACTCTACTCCAAGTCCATGACGAGTGTTCCGCGGACACCGAACCCGTTTGCTCTGTTCGTGAAGCAGAACTATGCGAGTGTCAAACGAAGCCAGCCGGGACTGAAGCACGGCGACGTGATGTCAGTCATTAAGATGCAGTATCAGCAGTCCAAGACGGACAAAAAGCCAATAGTGTTCAACCTGGATGACAATGCCTAAACTGACGTCTGAACGTTTCACTCCTGCAGCAGCAGTGGTGTCATAGCAGGGGGGGGGGTTGCTGAAAAATTGTCAGAAAATTTTGTTGTCCGAGAATTTTCATCCAAAAGTGCAAAATATGGAGGCTAAAACCCCATTTTGGAAAATTTGGGGGCAAAATTTGAATTCTTACCTCACATAATCTTCTCTGCAGCTCTTGTCGGAATTTTGCTGGAAATTTGCAATTTCCTGCCCACCTACTGTTTAACCACAACGCATACGCTGCTGTTGTGCAGTGCGTGAATAAATGCACAGTAGACAGTGAATTTTGCTAAACTTTATCTACTTTTTTCATTCGTCTGCAGCATTTTCATTGTTATTATGTGGGATTGCAGCTGTCTTAACAGGCTGCAGTATGCATCTTGTCTGTCCATCTGTCCGTTTGTTTGTTTGTCCAATGTCCGTATTCTGTGACTGTGTCTTAATCTGTGAAAAAAGGTGTAGTGGTATTAGTAGAAGAAGAAACTTAGCTTGGATTTAAGTTTTGGTTGGTTTTCGAGGTATAGGGTGACCACTCACCAGGAAAACATGGAAAACCTGGGAAAAACTGGAAACAAAGTGTCAGGGAAAAATTTGGGGAAACTGAAATCAGTTTCATCTTGGTGGCATTTAATGTGTTGTTCTGCAGCTGTTACAGCCACAATTCATTAAGTGACGAATCCTGAAAGCACGGGGCTACCGGTACCTGGCCTGTTTGCAGTTAATGTAAAGCAACTGTCGACCGTATTGTTTAACAGCATATCAATAAATCTTCTCTGCCTACGCTACTGGATGTCAGGGAATCTCGTGCTCTGGCAAGTGGTTACCCTAGAAGGGGGTTTTAGCAGTTTTTGGATGTCTAGCTGGGTTTCTATACCCTGGCCTAAAGACTGAATGTAGCCCTGTATAATGTATATGCGTTATTTGACAATATTAACTTCAGCCAACTGGTGGCGTTTGCTTACCATACCGCGATGTGCAAAGCATGGTATATGCTTTCGTGTTATTGGGGTCATTGGGGTGCTTTTATCGTGCGATAATCTCATGCACTTACCAGGGTGCATACAGATCTGTAAAATTGTGGAATTTGAAATTTTCCAGGCCTGGAAAGTTGCAGAAACGGGCCTAGGGCCCAGGTGCTGGTTAGTCGTGAAAAATAAACCAAATGGTTGCCATATTTTAGACCCGTGTACATGTTTTCACGCTTTACATGCATTATAATCATTATCCACTCAGATTTGGTTCAGTCTGTTGTTTAGTTTAATTATGTAGCATGTTAGCCTTAGCTAAGTTAATTGATTTAGTAAAATGAAAATCCAACTTGTTTAACATCCACTTGATTAAACAGTTCTGTTAAGACGTGGAAAATGGATAGATATATGCACACATGTAAAGGTCCTGGGAATTAATAGAAAACCACTTTCAGTATTCTGTGTGTACGCTTAACCTTCAAAACAAATCAGTTCTTATTAGCATTGTTTTTATTAGCCCGCCGACTTCAAGGATGCAGTACCACTTTGTAATTTTTATCACAGCATAGCTGGTATAATGCAAATGTCGTGGTGCAGGCTGTCTTATTTAGTTCATTATTGCATAAAGGCTGTTACTAATATCCATGTTTGTGAGCACTGTATTTTCTGCGTAGACAAGTTTTGGTCATCTTTCTATTGTTTTTTTCACACGAAAAAAGCTGAAGTGTTTGAGCATTTCCCGGATGCATCATTCAGGGTGGCCACAAACCTAGTAAACTCGGGGAATTATCGGGGAATTTTGTGCAACCTCAGGGACAAATTGTAACAAACAAAATAGTGTCACAAAATGCAGTTTTGGGGTGAAAAAGTGCTCCTCTAAAATACACATGCGGCCAGGGCAAACCCCGCTGTTGTGATAATCTATGGAAAAATGAGCTCATGGCTCGGGAAAACCTGGGGAATTTTTTTCTTGTACTTTGTGGCTACCATGACATTGCACTTCAAGTGCATCAGTTTGATTCTAGATTATGGCTATTTTGTAACTTCATAACTGGTATGGCGTTTAAACTTTTTGTTAATAAAGAAATTGAAATCTGTCAATGTTATTGCTTAAAACACAGCGTGAATGCTGTGCATTAGACTACAATGTATGTAATCTGAGTAATCAACGACAGTAACACATCTCGTCAACTAAATATGCAACAATTTTTTACTGCAGTAAATGAGAGAATTAATAAATAACAGACGTAAACGAATGACCAACGTAATCGCCGAGCTATAGTACACATGGCCCTCAATGAATTTTTTTTGGCAAACTAGCAGACGATTTCCATGGTTCATAGAAATAGTTTACACATCATATATTCTAAATTTTTTGGTGAACTGACGTGCAAATTCCGAAGTTCATGGAACTATTTACACGACGCATTTTCAACAGATAATATATTAATATGATCAACAACATCAGAAACAAGTAAAATGACTGTGTGCATGCAAATAGAAGAACCATGTTAATGCACCTAGAACAAAGCAACGATGAACGAGTAGAGGTGTTTGCTGAACGATGCTTTCACTTTTTGGCTGGAGGAGTTTCGTCAACAGCTTCACTGGCTGCTGCCTCTGCGTCTGGGCTGACCACTTCGTTTGTCTCGTCCGACTTTACTTCTTTCTCTGTCTGATTCTGCTTCTCTGCAGCCGCCTTCGGGACAAAAGCGTCCGCCGTCTACACAACACACAGCATCTTAATGACTTAATACCGGCCGTCAGGTGGTTTTGAGAGATCCCATTTTTGAAGCAAGACCCATGCTGAAATCACGGGTATTTCTTCGGTTTCACTTGCTGGAGTGAAAAATTCGTCACGGTCTTATCACAATTATTTAGGTATGACCATCTGAGAAGCACAGCAAAAACAGACCTTGTAGTATTATTGGAAGTTTCTAGTGTTAGTAGGCATTAACAGTTCAAAAATTGATAACTATCAGCAGAAAATCTGCTATAAGTAGGCCTACTATAATAACTAACCACTCTACACGGTGTTTCACGATGCTGGACTTAATCTGGTTCGCTGGAAAAATTTTCATCCTGTCAGTACTAAACGACATGAGGGCATAAAATCAGGCATCTCGCGATCCAAAAACTCTACCTTCTCGCAAGCTCATGTGTGCTAGTGCACTGTCTTGCTCGAACATGTGAAAGTCTAACTATCTCCACAAACACCTAAGTGCGATTGCTTTGCAAACTTTCTGGTGGCTGCAATTGTAAAACTTCGAGAATTTGTCACCAATGAACCAAGTTTTTCACCATCGAAGCAGGGTAGCAACTGACAGCACCAGTTAAGACTAGCAAGCTTGTACCCGTGACACATTATGACGTCAGCATTACGTCACAACTAGCAAAAATATTCAATCAACTGCCATATTTTGTTGAAATATTTTGAATTAGTATTTTTCAGCTACAACTGGTGAAAATTTTATGTAAATTGATCATGAAAGAAATTATGAAAGAAAAAAAGGGGTTGTTTTTATGAAACACCGTGTATAACCACAGAAGAGCTTTTCGTAGTCATGCAGCCTAGTGTTGCCTAGTGGATTAAATTTAACAATAATTTTGACAAGTTTAATCAATCACACAACAAATCAAAAGCACCAGGGTATCAATCTTGGCAAGGGCCAAGAGCATGGTCCAATATTTGGAAATGTCCCGTTGCCAAAAAATTTGCCACTTGCTCGCTATGCTATCGTTCACCAGAAGTGTTGTGTGAGCCTAAAAATGAGCGAAATTTTTTTTTATGTTGGACAGGAACGGTGTCTACAGAATGATTTACTACAGCCTAAACCAGTGGTGCAGCTGCACCATGTGAGATACCAGGTGAGATAGGTCTTTCACCGGACCGCACTGGAGGAGCTTAAGACGCTGACCCAGGTCCCTTATACAGCTGGGAAGGGGATACCCATTGCCATGTATTCCCTCCTGTTCCCCACCCTACTCGATTGAAAAAAATAATACTTTTAAAATTCCCGTGTCACAATAATCGTTAAAAATCTAGCAGATTATTATTTTGGTTAAGCCAAACAGTTTCATCGAAATTATTTCATAACTTACTTAGTTATCTTTCAGACAGACAGCTAGGTAAAAGCATAACCTCCCGCCTACGGCCGAGGTCAGTGGCGGATCCAGAATTTTGGAATAGGGAGCGGAAGGATATAGCGTGCCGGGTGCCCTCTCCCCAGAAATTTTTTCAATTTTTTATGCAAAACTAAAGCACTTTCGTGAAAATTTTCACTTGTTTCAAAATGCACCCAGTCAATAGAAGGGGGAGGGCCTTGAATCCACCACGCAGTCCTATCCCTAATGAGGTAATACTCAGACAGCTAGTAATGTTACCGCAGTTAAGCTGGTGGCGTCTACAGTGTTGGCCAGTTCAGTGTCGCTCTTCTGTGTGCCGATGCGACCACGCCTTGGCACACGTGGACGACGACGATACGGTGCCCTGACAGCAGTCTGACGCTTGGGTAGCTGCTGCACTCCGCCAGATGCCACCACGGCCACCGAGTCGCCCTCAGGTCGCGCCGTCGCCGCCGCGCTGATGGGACCCGCCGCCGCGGCCGGTGGCAGAACGACCTGCTGCGGCTGTAGCGGGCGCAGACGCTGCTGCTGCAGAGGAGCATGCTGACAGTAGTAGAACGACGAGCCGTAGCCGCCGCCGGCGTACATCCGAGAGCCGCCGCGACCGCTACGCATGCTGTTACCCTGCATCACCCTCATCGGTGGCTGGCCACCGCCGCCTCGCAGACCCGGCTCAATGTAGGCGCCGATCGGCTCGGAGCGCGAGCCTCGCGCCGGTCCGTTGCAGTAAGCCATCGCCGCCTGGGTCGCTACAGCAGGATGACGCCAGTAGCCGGCGCCGAAGTTCTGACGCACGGGTCCACCCCAGAACGGTCGCCCGCGTCCGTGACTCATCGCTGGCATATGACAGTCGTCGATTCCTCTTCCGACACCGGCGTTATGCATGAAGCCGGCGCCACCGCGACGCATCGCCGGCGGTCCGCCAAACCACGGTCTGAAGCCGACACCGACACCTCCGGCCGACATGTTGGACGGACGCTTGTCTGCCGCGTACTTGCTGCCCTGCACCGGCTGGCCGTCCGGACCGGTCACGTTGGCCGCCTCGGTTCCCTTCTCGCCGGCGACGATGTCGAACTGGACCTTTTCGCCGTCGCCGACGCTGCGCAGGTACTTGCGCGGGTTGTTGCGGGTGATGGCCGTCTGGTGGACGAACACGTCCTCCTTGGTGTCGTCGCGGTTGATGAAGCCGTAGCCGTTCTTCACGTTGAACCATTTCACCGTACCGATGATGTTTGTCAGGATGACCTGAACGTTCCACATCCACATCAACCATCCGCTCTAAACTAGCCAGGATCCAGTCTAACTTGCAGAGACAGATTCGTAGGATAATTTTGTAGCATTTCTTATGTCCATTTCTAAGTTCCCTCATGACAGCAACCTTGCAGTTTTTCGTAAGCAGTGAGTAAGTTGAGCGACGTCGGTGAAGAAAATTTGAGGGGGGAAGCAAAAATTGCAAAAGTTGCAAAAATTTGACAGTCAGTTGCAAATTTCCGAAAGAAGGGGAGATGCATTTGCACACAAAATTCAATTCTGCTGCTAGAATTTAAGTTTCATCAAGGTTATTTTCAGCCCAATTTTTGTATTTTAGAAGAAAATTTTCAGACAAAAAGAAAATTTTACAACAGGCTAAAATTTTGAGGCCCCCCGTCACGACGCTCCTCTATTGAGTACGTTTGTCGCGTGCTTTTCCAAGCTTTTCTTAGATTTTTTTTGCAAGCTGCAGTTGTTGACTAAGATGCTCCCATTGTAAAATGCATTTTGTATGGTAATTGAAATGTTACTGTTAAGCAAATGCGACCAGCTTCATTATGTGAAAGACATGGATACATAAGCCTAGTCTCTGAGCCTCTTTTGTATTTAAAACAAGTTATCTCCAACACTAAAGGAAAAGTATACAAATATTAAATTTTTGACAAAAAAGTTTTATAATTATTTCACATATAACCAGAGCCTAACTTCTGGTTTATGTAGAACAGACAAGACTTGTGATCAAAGGGGAAGTATTTCTCTCTTGTCATGCAGCTCCTAACTAGAAACAGTGACATACTGAAAATAATAGAATGCAAATGGATTAAATTTACAGTACTAATTGGTGCTAATTTTGTTGTGATCCACTATTAGTTAAGCTCAATGTCGAATTTTATTTCGTATTAGGCACTCTGCAACAGTTACGCCTCTCTCGGAATGGATATGCAATGCACGCATGGTAGACTCAGTTACAGTTTCAACTAAAAGAAGTATTTTTTGTTGCATAACTCAAATTTTACATTCTAGTTACATTTTATTTTGATACTGTATATTTTTGATTAGGTGTACAACTCATAAGTATCATATAAGAATTAAGGCAATAGCTTTCAAGAGATTTTCACCGCCCAATGTTATCCCTAATATTCAGAACAATTTTTATGGTTGTTGACTTCCAAATCTAAACATAACCCACTTAACCCAGGCATAGTTGCATTATCGAGTAATAGCTGCAAACTACATGGTAGAAGTACACCTAAGATGAACATATTTGACGCCTCCCCCCCAAAAAAAAAATATTGCATCTATTGGTTTTGGCTTTGAGTCAGTATTGGTCTTGCCAAAAGTCCTGCATTGAAAAAGCAGAGACATAGGAGAATGATGTCGGTCAGTTACAGGAAATTAACGAGAAGTGAGTGTGTGTGTGGGGGGGCGGGGTTCTGTCCTAGTCTGTCCTGGGGAGGGGTTCTGTCCTGGGCCTAATTCTGAAATAGAAAAGGGGTTCTGTTCTAGGCAGAGGCTATGTCCAAGAAGATTATGTCGCTTCGCTTCTGTGCTTACGCTCTTTTGGTATCGTATCGTACAAACACTTGAAACGCCAGTGAAGATTTGTAACCTTTTTGCCGTTGATTGAAGTCGCAGTCACTGACTTCTGCGACTGCAAGTCTGGCTGCTGCTCTCCTGCACCCATGTTTGCGATTTCCGTCATCTTGACTGTTTTTATTTTTCGATTATTGAACGACTATCGATGTATGTAAACCGATTCACAGATATTGAACAACTTTGATCGAAATACAACCTAATAAACCGAGGTTGAATCTACTTCGCGACTGTTTGTAATGACGTCATAACAGCGGAGTCAACATCCGTGCGTTGTCATAACTACGAATATTTTCCAAACTTTCAGTAAGTAAGCTCTCAGCAGTCAAAATACGAAGAGTAAAATCTAAAGATTGTCAATGAATATTAAAACCTTGGGCGTATTTTTTAAACATTTGACACGTTTAAAATGCAAAATATTCAGTTATGTGCCATATCAGAAATAATTTGTTTGCTAAGCAGACGATTATTAACATACAGTATAATAAATTTGACGCTATTATAATTAGCCGACCGTACAGCGCCAACTTAAATAACGGTCAAGCATCTTCTGGTAAAGTTGTCGTCTGTCGTCCGTCCGTCCGTCGTCTGTAACGGATGTATTGTGGCTAAACGGTGCGCACACAGCTGCATCGCAACACGTCAAAACGGAGTTCATCCTGCCAGATCCTGGCTTTAGAAAAAATGTCAGCCACTGTTTGGTCATTTTCATAAATCGTAACCCACTTACAGAAGGCTGCGAAAACAATATTTACAAAGCTGAAGCAGTATTGAAAACCCAGTAGTCTGTCCAATATCCGGATCAAAAACCGCACAGCTTCATGTAATTTGTGTACGTTTAATTTTTGTCGTTCTTTTTCCCGTCAGACGCATTTACAGCCTGATTACAACGCTGTAGCGGTGGCTGTCGACACTTGACAGAATTACAACGGCTTCGCTCCAGACTTTGCATGTTGGTGATGGACCACAAATTCACACTTTAAATACAGTTGATGAACGATGATAACTGGGTCAGAGAATGTAAGTGCGGACGGTGCCGAGTATTTTCTGTCCGCATCTGATGCAGTCATCCATCGCGTCGCCACATCGCTGACAGGCGACCAGATGTTGGCACGGTAGGAACAGCGTCTGAACTTTGTCTGTCCGACACTGGCGACACACGAGCTCGGCGCGCAATCGCCTGTTCTCCTCCATCAACTGCGCCTTGTCTGTACGCACCACATCAACTATACATGTATTAACAGCAATAAATATTGGTAACTAAAACATTTAAAACGTTTATAAACGCGAAGTAAAAACGAGACCTTTTTGTTTGACTATTGACTAAATTTATTGCTTTGGGATACGGTTTGTTTTATATTCAACAATGTTTTGTCATTGTATGTTTAAATGCGTTAGTAAATCCGTTACTAACTTATTTTTTTTATAAGCAACACTTTATAAATCACTGCCTCATTGTCACACTGGACGTTTAAAACAAAATAACATTAGAAAATAAAAACGTTAAAAGCGCGTCATTCCGAAGGGCCGCCATTCTGAATTGCGACCACGCTTAGGGATAAGGATAGGGATAGAGTTAGGAATGGGGTTAAGGTCGGGTTACGTTACGCTTGGAGTCAGTGTTGGAGTTAGTTTAGGGTTTAATAAGTACGGCATCGTCGTCTAAAACAGGTTTTCGGCGGCACCTCGGAATGGCGGCTTTTCGGAATAGCGAACGGGAATCGTATCATTACCTGGTTTCGTTAAGTTAGTCGTCGTCGTCGTCGTCGTTGTTGTTGCAGCGCAGCCCCGCGAGTAAGCGACGTTCGTCTGTCTCGTCGACGTGTCAGTACTGACGCAGTCCTCCGCCGTCTGCAGCTTTCCCGCGGTGTCAGCCGGTCCGTCGACTTCTACGTCACACGCCGGCAGCTTGACACTGCACGACACCGCCGCGTCTACGCTGCAACCATTCATCATCATCAGCATCATCATCATCGTCGTTTATTTGCGCAGAAACAGCGTGAAAGTCTCAGAAGAAACTTCTCGATGTTTTTGAATGATTGATTGATTGACTGAATGCGGGGACCTAAAAATTAAAAAAAACAACAACTGTGCTTCCGATTGCCGTCCGTCCCTAGAAAAAAACTTTCGTCCCTGAAATTTTTATTGGACCATCAAAAATATCACAGCAGTTTTTAGTAGCCTATGCTTTCGAAGTTTTACTGAAAATCACTGCTTGCATCTAGTCTGAAATGTTGCAGTAACATTGCTTAAGTTCTCGTGAGCACTATTTAGCGTGTCAGTTTGTTTTTATGAGACAGAGTTGTTGCATAATATTACACGACACATACAAAAAAATCTTCCACTTTCTCCCGTCCCTAGTTTCTTAACCGGCTGCAACCGAAAGCGCACATTTTTTTTCTTTAAAGTTTTAAACCCGATTATAATCGATAATTTGCGTTGACTGATCCATTCCCCAAAACAATCAAAGCGTGAGTTGTACTCGTCGTTTGCTGACGAGGTCGGCGGAGGGTACTTCTTGTCACGGTCGAGGGCGAGGACGACCGGACACGAGGGACATCGACGTCGATGAACGTCGAGCGGCACGTCTCCATGCTGCCACTTGGAGAAAGACTGCCGGCAGGCATAGCAGCGCACTTCATCTGCGTCACCGGTGTAGTAGAACCCGGCCTCGGCTAACGCGTCGCTGTCCACGGACACTGGCGCCCAGCCGGGCCACAGCATGTAGGTGCGGCGTCTGACCGATAACTGGTCAACGTCACTACGCTCCATGTACAACGACACGTAGCTACCACCGCTGCTGACGCCACCGACACTTGCTGACACCAGCGCCGACACACTGTAGTCATTGGTCTTCTGATGTCGGCTTTTTGCGACGATGCTACGATCCGGACAGTATGCGCTGCAACAAGTTTCAGTTTCCACACTTTCATGTCATCGCCGAGCCGAAAACGCTGTGCATATTTCATTTATTTAGTAGGCCTCTAAGTATATTTTCGGTTTAGCTCAGTTTTGCCAAAAACCGCGGTTTTGATACTGATTTCGATAACTGCAACACTATTATGTATTAGGCAACATCGGTGAAAGCGATTCCGCCTACTGCGACAGATGTTACAGTAACGTGGTCTGTCCGTTTGTCCGTTCGCCTGTCGCACTTTTGCACCCTGCTAAAGCGTTAGACGTGAACGAAATGTCATGCCATTTGACAGGTTAATAGTAACAACTGCTTTGATGCAGTTTGGCTTTAATGCGCCATGCAAATGTTGAGGGTCAAACTCCTATTTTGGAAGAACAACTGACCGCAGGGGGTCGGTGATAGTACAGTTCGATAGGGCATTGATAAGTTCTTATAGTTATATAAACCATGCCGCTAACTGAAGCGGTTTGGCCACAGTTTGCAATGCAAGTATTTGAGGTGCAATCATGTCCTGTTTGCGGGAAATAAAGGAGTTGTACGGGGTCCGACTTAGTACCACAGGGTAGTCGTCGGGCAATCCTATTCAGTCGTTCAAACAGTTTTCCGGTCAAAAATACCGTTTAGCCACAGTACATGCATTACAGACAGACAGACAACGGACAACATAGGTTCGACCTTATCGGTCGGCCAAAAACCAATTATTATAGCTAATTATACAAACCTTAACTCCATAAGTTGACTTCTCTTTAAAATAGCGTATGCAAAGGTTTGTGCGACAATGCGTTCACTGGTTACTATGCATGTCCGTAAAAGACCGTAATGAATTGCAATGCTTTTATATAGGCCTACACGCGACTATTATAAGTAACCTAGCGACCAGTGGGTATAGCAGCCCGAATCGAAAAAAATTCCCAGCTCTTTCCGCAGTATACCCACGGCTAAAGTGTAATAGGCTAATATAACCATGCATGCCGCTCTATCGTGTTGGTGATTACGATATTGTCGTCATGCAAGTCTGACTCGCGACAGCGACCGAGTCAAAAGTGAAAATCGTATATATCAACATTATTAAGCCCCTGTAGGGGTTGACTACTAGCTGTTGACACACGGACACGTTCTGCGTGGTTTCATCTCTATGCGTAAAAGGAAAGCAAAGAAGATCGAATAGGTCACAATGTAGTTACTGATCAATGATTAATGCGGCGTTTAACATTAGTCAGCTCAGAAATCGAGTCACATTTCCACATACTACATAAATCTCTGTATAGAAACATACAAAACGACAGAAGTAAACTAAGCTAAACCGAAACGGAAAGCAATGAAGTGAAATAGGCCTATGAGCTTTCATTTTAATTAAAAATTTTATTTCATTTCCGTCGCTTAAAACACACCGTCTTCAGCGCGTCCAAAACACACTTGCTAGAGTCGTTGCCAGTAACGCTCTCCCTCCTGATACTCACTCATTTAATATTCTCCAAAATTTGCATTGGCTCCCAATTGATTTGGAACTCACTACCCTCTAGTATCCGCCGCCTCTTTAAAACTCACTGCTTCCAGCAGGCCTACTGCTTCCCCTAGCGGCTCAGACAAGTGCTTCAGATTCGGCTACTGGCTGACATTGTGCACTTTAAATATGCATCTACTTACTTACTTACTTACTTACTTAAATAAAGTCAGTAATTATGTTACCAAGCTAGGCTACTGTACGACGACATTTTGTCACTAGTGTTATAACTTTTTTCAATTTCATTATCTGCTGGGCATACACGCAAACAGAAAAAACGATAACAAATCGATAAAGGTGCATTTTGGCGTATGAAACTCTAAATAATCATTTGGCAGAGATAAAGCGTTAAGACAATTATTTTTACATACGTTTTACGTAAAACGTCTGCACAAAAAAGCTGAGTATGAGTGTTGTGTCACACCGGATGATAATCACCATTATCATCATTTTAATTTTGTAACTAGGCTACAGGGTGTGCCAAAAATGACTCAACTTGTTTTTGTCAGAACTTTTTGAAATCTTTAACAAGTTTGATAATGTTTGATAAACAGATAGCCAAAACAATAGAAATATGTAAGATACACTTACTGTCTACCTCACATAGTTTGTGTTAACGCACTACCGTGTAAAACGCAGATGCTCTAAATTGTTGCACAATACTCAGCTGTTGTCAGCGTAAAAGTTGTAACGACTTAATGACAACTCAGCCTTCCATCCCTCCGACGTAGGTAAATCGAGTACCGGCCTATCTGGCTGGGGTTAAGGTGGGGCGCGTTCACCTCTGTCGGGTGGCAGGTAACACTGTGTGATCCCATATGACAAGTGACGCTCCTTAGCTCTGAGATGGGTTCGCTCATTAAGAGCTATATGCGACCTTTTTTTACAAACACAATAAGCCAAAATGTGATTTATGCAGCCAGCAGAATTATAAGTTTGTGTAACAACTTGCTTCCAAATTATCAGAATTTATGCTCAAATTGTATACAATGGCTTAGACGTGACGCCACGGCTGACAGCGGCATTAACGATCAACTGATCAAAATGCACAACGCTCATTCATGGATAAAATGTGTTTTAAACTTATCAATCAGTTATTTTGTTGTCTGCTATTTTTGGCGTAAACTATTTAATACCACAAACTTATTACATCACACGGCACTTTTTGTCAGATTGACAATACAAAAGTGAGCAATCTGATACTAATAATCACCGTGTAATGTAACAATTTGGAGCGTTTGCGTTTTACACGGTAGTGCGTTGACATAAATTACGTGAGGTGGACAATGAGTATACCGTACGTAATTCTATAGTTTTGGCTATCTGTTTGCCAAAAAATTATCAAATTTGGTGGAGATTTGACGAAGTTTTGACAAAAGAAATGGGGTCATTTTTTGGCACACCCTGTATATCTTTGTTCTGTAGCGGACGCTAAATTTCTGCAGTCAAGTGGATGCACTAGTGTTGATTCTGATTCGTAAAATCACAAAAACTTTGGCTTTGACATCTGACGTGGTATATACTTCAAAAGAGTTTTTTTTAAAATTAATGACATCAGATGTAGGGCCTAGTAAGAATCATCACGATTATGCGTGAAAATCTGCTCGCCAATGAGAACTGAGAAGCATAACGCCTACAGTACACCCATCCATCGGGCAGTCATGCTACTGAGTAAGTGACAAGATAGAGTAAACAGACAGTGCTGTGATGATGTTTACCCACATTTTATCAGGTCCAACCGGTAGCTTTAAGTGAACAGTGTTTTACTCATTATTAAACATTCACTTCATATTCAGCTACTGCTTTCAGCGCGTCTTAGCCATCGCAATTCTGTCCGTCCGTCACACGGGTGGATCAGTCAAAAACGGTGCAAGGTAGGTCACTAAATCTTCACCGTCGGCTGCCCGGAAAACTCTAGTTTTAGGAACCGTAAAGCTTTTTCATAAATTCGAGGAGGGTCACTTTGAACGAGGGCGCTGAATGAGAGGGGGTGGGTAAAATTTGCGATTTTTGGCCAATAAGTCGCTGTATCTCAGTAACGGTGCGAGATAGGGCTTAGGTTACCATTAATCACTAACAGGAAGTCGTACACTGGCTCTCGATTGGCGCTGAATTCAATGACCTTGAATGACCTTGAACGCCAAAATAGAGGGTTTTATGGATTTTTTGGGCAATTTTGGGCTGCGAGACACATTTCAAAAGCGAATTGCGCCGAAACCAATTAAGATAGACATGGACAAAAATGCATAGGAAATTTTTAGCATTAAACGTAGATTTTGACGGTCTAAGTCTCGATTTTCTAGGTTCAAGGAAACTTGCGCACGAAGGCATCAAAGAGCGGTACCCCCGTAAAAGTCGTTATTTTACTGTTGTTGTCCAGTAACTGCTGTAGGCTTTCGCGCGTCTCGTGAGCATTAGCTCAAATTTCTTGTATAACCACGAGCGCGTGCTTGTCGTCCGGCGAAAAACCGAAAAACGACGGCGGTGTGAGTTGGTTTTTCAGCCGTTAGGCCTATTAGTTTTACTCATGACTACACGCAATACGTGACTGCAGTATCCGCTGCTGACCTAACTATAGTAATGTAAACTTATAACCACCGTCGTCGATATGTGATTGTGTGAACATTGGTAGCACGGCAGACCACGCTCTTTCCGCAATTTATCCTTTCATTTTTCTTTCTCGTGATGTGTCCGAAGAATCTAGCTATAACTGCACTCCATAACTGCCTTCCGCCTGCTTCTTTTAAAATGTCATTTCGTCTTCTGGCTGCTGTCCATGGTATTCGCATGACTCGCCTATAGCAGATTGTCTCGAAACTATACTTTTAGTTGTTTTCACTTACCAAAAGACGATGACTCGGATCTACCGCATCAAATAAATGCACGAAACTAGACCTTGCACAGGCCACAGTCTTAAAGTCACCGATTTCGATTGGTCGTTTAATGTAAAGAAAGTTTTGCAATAATATAGCAATTACGGTTTATTTTTCAACTCGTAGGCTATTTATCGATAAAAACGGCAGTTTTCCGGCATTAATAAACATTAAAGTTGATAGTCTTGTTTCATTTAATTCATACTTTAATACACGGGGCCACGTTTGTAAACTGTACAAGACACGGTGTATTCGCCAAAACGTTTTTGAATGCAAGATTGTCAATATTTGGAATTCTTTGCCCGACATGGTCTGCTTTAGTTTTCAGGCTGCTTTCAGCCAATCCCTTAAAAACATCGACTTGTCAGCATATCTGCGACGTTATTGGCCATGTTAGTAGCCTGGCTTGTGTGTTTGACTTCTTATGTATTAGCTGGCAAATTGTTAGTGTTCATTTGTTTGTGCCTTATTGTTTAACTATGACGTTACGTTGTAAATTGTAAAGGGTGCTCTGTCATAAAATAAATATATAAATTATCATAATCATTATCATATACTAAGCGAAATACAAATAAATAAGCTCAAACGCTCATAGAACACAGATGCCAAGACATTACCAAGCTCAAGAAACGCTAAGATTTATCTTAACCAGTAGCCTACGTGACGCTAAAAATAACAACAATTCATTTGATCAAATTAAATTAAAATACCTTAGAAGCGAAATCACTTTATACACTTTAGATATGCAAAAAAATTCAACAATTAATAATGCGATACGATATATCCGCCGCCAGATTAATAGCCTGTGGGCTATTGACACGGCCGCCGAATCAATATCCACGGTCGTCTTGGACGGCCTTAGCTGGTACGAGCATCCATGGGTACTCGTACCAGCTAACGTTACCGGATAAATAGCCGGCCCAGAAAGGACCAGATATTTATCCAATTGCCGTATCTATTGCCGTATCAATAGCTTAATGGTTATTAATACGGCTGCCGGATAAATATCCTCTGCCATTCATTAAGCTCTCAAAAGTTGACAATGGTAGAAGATTCCATACATTAACAACTCTATGAATATTACAAATAAAAAACAAAAATTGCATGGAGGGGCCTACAGGTTACTGCGGTTATTATTCTGTTTTATTATTTAGTCAAAACTGTCGTAAAAACCAGAAAGATAGGCCCTAATTCTTTTGCAACTAGGTCTACTTAATCCTAATTGGCGAAGGGATCAGGTTTAGCCTACAAAAAAGGATTAAGCGTTACGTGCAAAAAAATCCGAGAAGTAAGCCAATGATGTTTTATCCATTATAATGCCTGATATTTTTCCTGATTGATTTATTCGGTAGTTGTCTGACTGGTTCTGTTTTGCAGACCAGTAGGTATGTTTTAAACCAAACTGCAACGAAAACGCGTACAAATCTAAACAATGTTACAATTGACGTGCAGGGAGCATGGCATCAAAAACCTGTAGCCTAATTAACATACAATAAATAATTTATCATACCAAAAAATTAGTCAATTTTCTAACTTTCAATTCACTTAAATTAGTTTTGTTTTAATATTTTTGCTAAAATATCATTGTTTACAAAGTTATATGGCTTAAACGCCGTCCTAATATTCACAATGTATCCTAATAGCCTATTCCTCTTCTTGTGCTAGGTCTGCAGCATCTTGCCGGTTGCAGCATAACTCAAATAACCAATTCAGTCGATGAATCTATTCGGTGACGTCACAGAAGATACTTAAGGTATACTTCGGTCTTTATGTATACAGACGTTTAGTGTTTTCTCGAAATAGTTGCCTTTTACACTAGCGTTACGTGACGTTCGGACCGCATCGTGTCGAACTGAGCACGCGATCACAACTCGCTCTACGCTTACTACATTAATCCGACGTCGCTTGCTCTTTCTTACAGGTAATGCAGTACCATCACAAATGAACTAATGTGGAGTTTACGGGCGCCCCTTCTCTCCTTTGCGCCATCCTCAAATATACGAGTATTTTACATAACATTATTCTAAATATGACACAAATATAATACATTTCTATCTTGTTAAATAACACAGTGTCCCAATGATATTTTATAGGTCCCCGTCACGTGGTCTTTACAATTCCATGCTACAGTCTATAGCTTCCACTTTACAAGTTACGATAAGCCCTATGTATACTGCGACAACGTAAAACAAGTAATTTGAGCAAAGCTCATGAGACGCGCGGCAGCCTAGCAGTTCCTGTTCGCAGGTTGTCTTGGTCTATCTCCATCCATTTCGTGGCAATTCACTCTTGAAATCTGCATGAGCCTCAGCTACAAATTGCAAAAAATAACACTAAAACCACCTATTTTGAGGGTTCAAGGTCGTTTAAAATCATCGATGTTTCTTTCTCTTCTTTTCCAATAATGCACATGTCCTCTTGCGAGTAATGTCGTGCATGTTGACACCACTAAAAAGCTTGTCACTATTGCTTGTTATGATAAGCAGCATGTCTGTGCCTATCTGCAGCCGTTTTCACGCTACACTAACCTTAGTGGTAAAATAACCAATTTTGGGCGGGAGGTAGCTGTCTTTGACGCAAACCTGCGCAGGCCTCCTTAAACCTAAGAGGTCGGGACTTGGACAGCTAAAATCTACGTTCAATGCTGAACATTACATTTGCAGGTTGTCTTGGTCTATTTCCAGCCATTTCCTCGCAATTCACTGTTGAAATGTGCGCTTCAGTCAAAAATTGCGAAAAATTCAACAAAACTCCTCTTTTGAAAATTCAAGGTCGTTTAAGGTCATCGATGATGACAAATCTAAAAAGCTCGTCACCAGTGCTTGTTACCATATGCAGCAAGTCTGTACTTACCTGCAACCGTTTTCACACTATAAAAGCCAATATTGGCAAAATAACGTCTTTTTAGAGGGGGTACCCCTATTTGTCGCCCTAGTTCGAAGGGAACCCCCTCACCCGCGGGCACGAAATTTTGTCGCGATAAACTAGAGTCCTTGGGGCAGCCCACAGTGAAAATCTCGTGATCCTAGCTTACGTCGTTTTGACACAATACCGCACTTTGACGGACGAACGGACGGTCAGACAGACGGACAGACGGACGGACGCCTAGACGATAGCTAAGACGCGCTTAGCATTACGTGCCGTCGCGCGAAATTAGGATGTTACGACTTCGTCGACTATTAGGGAGCTAGACATTCCCCCTTGGGCCTGTCAACCGCGGACGTTTTCAGGACGCACGGACGTTCCCCCTTTGCTTTTCGAGTGCCTAGGACGTTCCCCCTAGGCCAGTAACACTGTTCTTGCTGCGGCAAACACATTGCGCTTTGAGTGGCACTTCGACTTCGCCGTCTTTGGCTGTTTCTTGAGAAGTTGAGATTTAAGATTTCTTTAGACTTGCGCTTTATTTCACGCATTACTTAGGCCTATTGACACTAATCGTCTATTTCGTATTTCGATGTTTGCTGCATTTTTTTCGCCATGCTGGTGTCACACACCGGCACTGAAAATTATTTCAATATACAACGCTCAGGTAACAGTATAGCGAGGGGAGAAACGTCCGGGTATCGCAAAAAAGCGGGAGGGAGAAACGTCCGTGGTGCCACCGACCATTGGGAAGAAAACGTCCGGGGGAACATGCCGGGGAGAAATGTCCTACAGCCGACTATTATGCCTCCGTCAACATGTGAAAAGAAGCTAGCTAGGTCCCTATCGCCTATCGTGGGTAAACATTAGCCAACTAACCGTCGTTGTTAGTGGACCAAAGTTTGTCGGAATAGAATCTGCCTCTTCGACCAAAGTTCTCCATTTTATTCAATGTCGGAAAGATGGCACTTTCTCGCAGTTGATAACGCAGTTTACCGCTTGTCAATATCTCCACCCGTTCCAGAGATATTCGCGCTCAGAGTCTACACACGCACGGACGCACGAACACTCCGAAAACATAATGCCTCCGGCCACTACGTTGGCGGAGACATAAAAATACAGATAGGCCTACTATTGATGGACAGCACTGTTAGCAGTTTAAATTTTCGGAAAATCTAATGAGTAATAACCGTGATTGGTTCTGTTATCGATCAATTTATATTTCAGAGCAATGCGATGCTCTCATGATTAAAATGATCTGATAGACTTATAGGCTTCATCATCTTCATCATCATTATCAGCAGCAGCAGCACCATCACCATTATGAAAACCATTGCAAGTAATTTCAGAATTGCGAAAATTTTTAAAAGTGTGATGTTAAAAAATTGTAAAAAAAAAATCTAGGCTACAAAAAAACCCACAAAAGACTTACGCATAACTAACCTGATGACTTCGGACTACTTATAGCAAAAACTCTCGAAGGTCTTAGAATTTTTAAAGAAAATTATCCGCAGAAATTTGTGTAAGACAGCTTTTAACTTATTTTAATCTGCGGTTTCAGAACTGGACAGCAGCGATACAGCGGAAGGTTGACTGGGATAAGAGAGCGTGCAGAAAGCTACGATGCCTCGTAAGATAGCTGAGAAGCCGATTCCGCCGATGGGACCGGGCAGCAAAGTGGTGGCTCTGACGCCCCAGCTGCGTCGTCACATCACCCAGCGCATGGTAGGCCGGAAGAAGAACATCAAGGCATTTGACATGTCCTTCAACACGGTACTGATTAAGAAGCTGCCGGAAGAGATCTTCAAGAACGAGGAACTCGTTGATCACGCGCGCAGCTTCGAGGCACCCAACAACCGACTCAAGAAGCTGCCGAAAGACGTCGGAGTTTGGACGGAGCTGGAGCACTTCGATGTTCATCACAACCAGCTCAAGCGGTTCAATTGATACTATTTCTTACATCTATACAGGGTGGGCCAAAAAGTAAGCTATTGTACTTTCTTTATGTCTTCGCTAAATACTGACCAGTTTTCACAATTTTTTCACTAGTAAACTCTGGAAAAAATTTGCTACGCAGTGACATGCACCACAACTATTATGTCGCTACATTACCTTGTAAAATATAAATATCCAAAAACGTACAATATCTACAAATGGTAATAAGGTCCAGTAATAAATTTTTAAAGTATTTAAGTAAAATGTTAAATATCAGTTATAATAAGTGTCAAAAAGGTTTAGGTGTAACTACGAAGTAAGTTTTCATGTTTCAAAAAATAGTGCACAGCTTGTAGGGCCGCACAATTAAAATACATTGTTCTGTACTCTCACGCAGTTAACTGAGCAATATGGCAGCCACCAGCAAGCATTAGTGTACATTAAAAATTAGCGCACAGTAAAATAGTTTAAATTATTAGAAAAAATGTTTAATATTTTTTCTAATGTTTTTCATACTTACTGTAACTCATATTTTAACATTTAAGTTTGAAGTTTAATTTGAGTTTAAGTTTAAGTTTTAAATTTTAACTTTGAAAATTACCATTAGACCTTTTGTCCATTTGTAGATATTGTATGTTTTTGGATATTTATATTTTACAAGATAGCGTAGCAACACAATATGTGTGGTGTGCATGCCACTGAGTAGCAAATTTCTTACAGAGTTCACTGGTAAAAAATTGTAAAAATTAATCAATATTTAGCGAAAATGGACAAAGTGCGATAGCTTACTTTTTTGGCCTACCATGTAGACTCGTGTTTACTTGAACTTATAGTTGCCTATCTCTCATTGCAGTGTCTCGAGTGTTATAACAACCCATATCTCACTCGATTGAAGTGTGATGATCGAAATGTGGCTCGGGTTTGTGTACAGCACCATTTCTCAAGCAGAACTCACCGTCGATCACGGTCATGAAATAAGCACTTTTCAGCACGGTCTACAAAGTTTTGTGCCTCTTTACAATCGCATAATACATTGTAGACCATGTTGAAACCTATACTTATTCCACGCTGGCCGTCAATCGGTCGCATGGTCTGTCGTTCGGCTGGTTAAGTAGGCCTATATAACGACACGTTATTCCACTGTAGACAGTATATGTTAACAGACATAGGCATTAGACCCCTACGAGTGCCAGCGCGAAACTTTCTTTCTCAGCGGTGTCTGTTTCAAAGCCACAACTGAAAAAAGGTTATGGTCATTGTTATCGTGCGAAGCACAACTGTGCGTAACAGTTTGGCACCGACCGTTTTTTGTGACATTTTAAACCCCGCAAATGCACAACCGACTGCATGCGAAACCGAGAACAGTCGATAGTACGGCACACCACCTCCAAAATAGTGTCGGTACGCCGTATCGGACAGTATACCGGCGGCACAAAATAAGCCGAGATTATGCTACAAGCGGTGTGTGGAATATCGTCTTGCAGGTTGCCGAACTCGGTGTGTCATCTGGCCAAAGTGACGTTCATCGACGTGTCCGAGAACGTTCTCAAGAAGTTGCCGAGTTGCCTCAACAAGAACGAAGCTCTGGTCGAACTGCGTGCCTCCAACAACAAGATCAAGAAACCGCCGCCGAAACTTGCCGACGCGCCAAACATTCTCAAAGTAACTATGTGTCATACGATTGTACGAGTTGTGTACGAGTTTAACCGTGCGTTAATATAACACTCAAACACGCAATACGTTCGCCCCAGTTAGGCTATAAAGATAGCCGAGTAGCTGAATAGCGGTGCAGTGCAAACAGTGAACTAAATAACAATAAAACAGTCCATAGGCCTAAATGCAAAAAAACGCATATATGAATAGAATGCATCCAAAGCCAGATAAAGCGTATAGTGGTTTATATAGCGTTCATTTCTATTTGCATAACATGGGAAAACCGAAATACATGCGAATGTGGTGGTTTCGTACGTGGTGAAAAACAGTTTACAAACAGTTAAGGAAAAAATGTCTTCTGGAGCCAGGCAAAAGATCATGGCTAAAAGACAAAACAGTCTGACTGTCGTCACATCATCATGTGCTTACGTTGCAGATTGACGTGTCGAAGAACCAAGTACGCAGCGTGAAAAAGAACTTCTACAAACCGCCAGCAGACCTGGATCTGTCCAAGAACCGACTTAAGAAGATGCCGGCAGCGAAGTCGAAGAAGAAGAACTTCATTCATTCGATAGACGTGTCCGGCAACTCGCTGACCAAACTGCCGCCTAACATCGACAACCTTGTCTGCATGACGAGACTCGATCTGTCCAATAACAATTTACAGGAGGTGCGCACGACTACAGTGCAGTGCAGAGCCGGAAATGGATCATCTTTCGTAACCCATGACTCATGGGACTCATTACACAGTTGACCCTCGACCCATATGACTCATGATCTATGACCCATGGCCATTACATCATTTCATCCTACGCGTGGAACTAAGAGGGGGCGTGGTATGATGATGGTGGTACTGGACAACCCTCAGTCTCGGTCTTAAGAACCAACAATCGTAGTGCTAGCTTAGCAATAGCCTATTTAGCAATAAACAAATGAAGAAGACGTATTCGATATGTCAGGCTAGTAGTCCGAGGGGGAGCGATTTTACCCGAGTGTTTTTGGCCAAACTTCTCAGTTATCACACAAAAATCTATTCCGTCGGTTAGGCCTACCGCCAACCCCTATAGTTCGTCGGTATTATGCGGCTATTCTAATTGGCCGAGTTTCGGGTCTTGTTTGTCGGTGTGTCTGTCTATCTCATACGGGCTCCTAACTGGAAGGTACAAAGCGTAAAAATCTACAGTTGATTTCAGCGTTTCTTATGGCAGTGTGCCGATGTTCAATTTCAAAAAGGTCGAACGTACCGGACGCAAAAAACATGAAGAATGTGACGCAGGTCTCGCCCGGGTGCCAGCATATTCTGCGTGCTTTATTCACAATGGCCACATATTACTGGTAGCCAGAAACCGATCATGTAGAAATTTGATGTTGGATTTCGATGTTTACCGATAGCGGTTTTGTATTATATCTTTGACGCTTAGGATTACAATGAAATAAGCAGTTGGATTGACAGGCCGGACGGCAGTATATTATGTCGGCACTCGGCAGGCGTCAGACCGATGTGGCTGATGTGTTGGTAATGGCAGGTATCTGTGGAGCTAGGAATGACGAAGTACGTGCGCTGGTTGGACCTATCTCACAATGAACTCAAGTCCTTACCGGAGGAGTTCTGTCAACTTGGCTACGCGCTGGACGAGCTGCACATTCGCCACAATCGACTCGACACGCTGCCGCAGAACATCGCACAACTACAGGTGGACTATACACAATGGGCCGGAAAAAGTGGCATTTTTTAAATATTTTAGTTGTTTCTTTTGTTATTAAAAATTTTTGGTTTACCTGCGCATTGTTTTTATTACTTGATGTCGTCGGTTTTGTCTGCCGATGTAAAAAGTTATTTTTATGCGAATAAATTGTAATTTCGTCCCTCACGATGATTGGATTAACTAACGATGAACGCTGTTCGATTCACAATTTGCGTTTGGAGGAAACTGAAGTTATGAAGATATTTTCAAATCAGTGAGCACACTTAAACTGCAAATAATTAATAGCAGATGTTGAAATTGTTCAAAGAACACAAATACTTGATATTTTTGCAGTAAATATGATAGTGTCGTAGTTGAAAAGGTGTCAGTTTTCTAATCCTTCCGGTAAGGGGTGTTTATCTAACGCCCTAAATGCACGTAGGTCTAAAACACGCAATGCAAAAACAGCGTACAGACGCTTTCTGTTTTGTTCTACATCTTAAAATGTGTCTTAATGCCAAGCGCAGTTAGAGTAGAAAATTCTACTTTATTTTTGCCGATAAGGTATGAATTTACCCTCAGACGTTGGAAAAACCTACCCTACTGTGTAAAACAGAAGGGGAGAAAAAACATACCCTCCAGATAAGGTGTGTTAATTCTACCCTAAGGGTTGGACGTATGTTACACCCCTAAACGTAGGAAAACTTACCCCTATTTTTCGCAGTGATAACGGGTTCAGAGATAGGTGACAGAAGCTTCAGGGCAGCTGGACCGCGGCTGTAGAATGATCTGCTGATCAAGTTTCCACAACAGAACGCAAGTTTTGGACAGTTTAAAGGACTACTGAAGACATTTTTGTTCGATTCAGGTTGCAGCATACTGTGACTTATTTGTTTATATTGTGCCGGTTATGAGTAAGCCTACACTTTTTTCTTACTTAGTTATGCTTACTTACTCAGGCTTACTTATAAAATGCTCATACTTACTTATTAGTTATCATGCACTTTACGTTCGCAGCGTCGTGGACGTGTCAGGTAACTACTTCGCAAAGTAGAATAGGCTAACAAAGACAGAATGACAAAACATTGTATATACAGCTGACTATAGCAAAACGTAAAGTTTTTAAATGCTACTAAAATATATATTTTAGTACATAATAAAATATTGCAAACAAACCTGGGTTATCTGTTAACAAACTTCATAAGAACAGTAGGGAAAAAATCTGAAAAAAATGCAATTCGCAAATGGTTGTTTTCAATTTTCTTAAAATGTTATCGACAATAGATCTGCCTGCCGTTATACCCTCGATATAGCAATGTGCTCGATGACTGTGGCTCAGTATACCGACAACGGAATGAAATAAATCAACATTTAATCAAGTTATAACAAGAGCTTATTGCTAATTTACTGTATATTTACAGCGTTTGACGGTGTTGGACGCATCGGACAATCAGATCGGCGAACTGCCGGTACGGTTGAGTGAGCTGCGCTGGTTGCGAGTAGCACGACTGACACGCAACCACATCGCAGACATGAGTCCGTTCGTCGGTCTGACCGGCTGTGAGGAACTCGATCTGTCACAGAACGAAATCGCCCAGATTCCGGACACCCTCTCTCGCATGACGTCACTCGTCACGCTCGACCTTTCACGTAACGCCATCGTCGACATTCCGATCGGCCTCTGCAAGGTTTCTGATTTTTGATTTGGTTACTCATACCCCGTTTACACGATTGAGCAAACATCAAGCAAACGTCGAGCAGGACTGATGGAACCCCGCCCCCTGACTCAAATGTAGGCCAGGCTTAGCCCACAGCTGATCACGTGTTATATAGGCCTTCCAATTACAACCCGCCCGCCCTCCTAATTAGCATGCTAATTACCATAGGTCGTCGAGCTAGCTGAATGAACGCTAGCAAACATCGAGCAGACGTCGAGCAGACGTCGAGCAAACGTGGAGCAAATGTCGAGCAATTAGCACGTGTATTTTGAATACATTTGCTCGACGTTCGCTCGATGTTTGCTCGATCGTGTAAACGGGGTATTAGTCGGCAGGGCCTTAGACTGAGGCATTGCACCGACGGGCTGTAGTGTGTGAACAACTTGCCTAGAGTTGTTACCTAATAGTGGATTGGCCGGCAGTCAAACCCCCGTCCTCGCGATCATTGGGTCCGACACACTAGACATTAGGTTATCAAGCATTGAAATTATTTGAATGTAATTTATTTCAGCAGTGACAGCTCCTTACTCATACAGTTTGCCGATGCGATAGTTTTGATTTTTTTACGCGTCGATGGCAAGATTAGGCGCAGGCTATAAGCCTATAGTATACATGTATAGCGCTTAGTCTCAAAATGTATACTGTCCGTTGTTGATTACTCTAGGTGAAAACACTGAAGCGATTGCTGGTCGCTTACAATCAGCTTGAAAGTCTTCCCGAACAACTTGGACGCCAGCAAGTATACACGCCATCTTGCATTTCACAATGTTTTTAAAACATTATTTATTGCAGATTATTATCGTCGTATATGCTAGTCGTAACGCCTTAGAACTAGACTAGTTTGATATTATAACAATGATAGTAATGATAATCTTAGCAGAATTGGAATATCAGCGTGGGTAATTAAACTAAATGTCACACTGTAAATTTTAATAATCTATGAACGTTTTTAAAAAAGCTTGTTCCTATTTAGCCTGGCCCTAACGAGCTTATACTTATGCTTTTGTTCACTTTTTCTGTTTAACGTCTTGTTGTGCTTGTCTTACTGAAGGCGGTTATTGTTGTGCCTTAGCTATTGTTTCTGAAGCAAATGATAGGCCTAATGACAGTGACGATGATGTAATAGTGGACATTTGTAGTTTTTTTAGTATAAAAAATAAATAAAACAATAAAAGCTATAGAAACAATAATAACTAGACTGCCAAGGCTAAGGCTAAGATTGTCCGCGGTAGCTGCCGTGGATGCTGCGATAGGCCTATAGGCCTATAGCAATGACGTCAGCGTCGGTCAATAAAGTATCGGCGTGGAGGGCCAGCCTGATAGCAGCTAATAGCAGGAAGGCCCTATGTCGCAATGGTAAAGTATCTGAAAATCCGGTCCTGTGCCCTTGACCCTCTGAAATTCAACACTTTTTGCGGTTGTCGAGGTACATGTTTGTGCAAAATTTCATCTAGCCAAATGCAGCGGTTCGTTAGTTATCGTGTTAACCGGGGGAAAATCTCAGCGGCGATGCTGAAAAAATATACTGTCGTAGCTACCGCGGACAGTAATAGAAATAGAAATGGTGTGAGTGCGCGCGTAGCTGCTGACGACGTTGGACATCACCGGCAATCGCATAAAGTCTTTGATCTCGGACATCCGTCAGCTGCGCTCGCTCGAAATGCTGCTAGCGGCAGGTAACGAGCTGCAGACGCTGCCCAAGAACTTGGACTACCTCTACACGTTGCGGGTGCTCAGCGTCAGTGACAACGACCTGGCCGCGTTCGTCGTTCCCAAGTCCGTCGTGGAGTTGGACTTATCGTCGAACCCGCTGATTCTACCAACCACTGACGCGCGTCACTCGATGTTCAGTCGCATGGCTGCTGACTCGTCGATCCACTCGCGAGCCGTCACGTCGCTCAACGTTTCCCGCCTCCACCTCACCGATCTGCCGTCCGTCGTCGCCAAGCTCAAGTGTCTCGCCGTGCTCGACGTCTCGCACAATAAACTCAAGGCACGTACTAGTTACAGCACTGCTGGAGTGGGTAAGCGAGTACGCAGTACGGGTTTATACCACCCCAGACAGTGCAGGATCATACTTAGATCACGCTCAGATCGCATATAAACTACACCGTCGTTTGCTTTATGATGCACGACAGTGGCGGAAAATTGTGAAACAGAACCAGTGCGAGCTGGGTGTCGTTTAATAATTATAGAATACGCAGTGTCGCGGTTTGGTGTGTTGGTTGGCAGGAACAAGACCACGTTGTAAAATATTTTACTAGCCCGATAGCACACCGCTTGAACACAGAACGACGTCACGTCATGCAAAATGCAGTAGAAAATGTTTTACGGCGCAGAACAATCATCCTGCTTAAATGTATTAACACGCTTTGCGAATGTTTCGGCGTAAAACATTTTCGCAAATGTTTTCGACGTGGTCACTTGTAAAATGGAACAAAAACACTTGCAAGACATTTTTGGGAATACTTTATTTGCTTTACATAAACCGCACCGCGTTGTAACGTTGACAAGAAAAAATAGTTCACGATCTTCGTTCTTTCGAGTACCATGTAGGGGGCCTATCGGCGACGTGGTCTTGAGCAAATATTTAAAATTTGTGTGAAATTCATCGCCCGCGGCGTAACTTACATACTAAATTTACTTTCAGCGTAACTTTGACAGTGTGACGTCACATGAAAAGACGATTATAAACGTAAGCGCATCGCGCGGTCCGTTTGCTGCGACATTACGGCACTCTTGCTATGTGCGGCTGGCCAAAGCTGGCCTATATGCAGTCATGAAGTTAACGCTGTTGGCGGTGGCCCGACGAAGCCGGGAACGTGAGAACCGGGACCAGATGACAGGACATTCTCGCCAAGACTACAGTGTTAGAGTTAGGGTTAGGATTAATTCTGCTCCCGCGTCGTCATTAACACTCGAAAGTACGATATTGGTTTGTTGAGACCACTGCACGATGAGCTACACTGGCTACTGCTGTTGCGGGCCCGTCGACTTGGAATTCGCTGCCTGACATTCGTGACCCAGCCAGAACTGAGTTTCGACACTTTAAAATGTCAGCTGAAGACATAGGCTACTTTTTGCAAAATAGTGATGAAAAAATATATTAAGCGCATTAGAGATTTTTTGAGTATGCGCTAATATAAATTTACAATTTACTTACTCATATAGGCTACCGACTTAAGGTTATGGTTAATGTCCACTTGTCCCGATGTTGACGTTGCCGGTTTTGTCATTCCCGGTTTTGACACGGAACCGCTGTTTGCGTACAGACGCTGCCGAACAAGTTGTTTGAGCTGCGAGAGTTGTACCGGCTAGATGTTTCGTTCAACCGTCTGACGCTCATCGATAACTTCGCCGACCTGACAGCTCTACGCTATCTGGACCTGTCACACAACGAGTTCGAGGTTTATCGAGTTTTCCTCTGTTATACGAGAGAGCATGTGTATACAAGTTGTATAAAGCTAAATGTAGTTAAGTGAAAATGCATTTCTTTTCCTGTAGCCTGGTAACAAATGTGTGGAATGGTTTACCAGATTCTGCTAGTTTTCAAAGTCTTCCAGCTTTTAAACGTTTTGTAGTTAATATGGATTTAATTAGTTATCTTAAGTCGACGTATATGCAATAAGTGGGCGCATGACCTTCGAATATAGGCGGTACGGTCGGCCCATCCTAGCAACAGCTGGGTTTTGGGTTTTTTTGTTATGTTCGTAACTGTTTAATTTTATCTGCTGAGTCAATAGATAGTTTGATTTGATTGTGATCTGAGATGGTACCGCTGGAGTTGGTGACGTTACTGACGCTGCTCGAGCACCTCGACTTGTCTCACAACCGCATCTACGAGCTGCCGAGCTACTTCGGCGAGCTGCGTCGACTGCGTCACCTTAACCTGGCTCACAATGACATCGCAGAGTTCCCTGGCGACCGCATGGACGTCCTCGGCTCCGTCACTGTACGCCGCATGACAACTTTGCTAAGGCCTTGAAATGCCTGCGCTTTCGCTTTCAGCCGGCGGAACAGTACGGACGAAGGGCGGAAAATTGTTTTATTTTTATTTTTGTTTTTAAGGGATGACATTTTACGTAATGTTACACAAAACACATAAAACAAATCGACACGCTAAATAGTAGGCCTGCCTACTAAAACTGAAGTGAAGTTATTGCAGCGTTAAAGACAAGAATGATGTACTCGTAAACAGTTCTTTAGTAATATCGACGCGGTTATATAGGCTTAATAGTTGTATTTTTCCATTAAGTAAATGTAGTTTTTTTACACTGCCTATTGTATCTATATTACACTGTAGACTATGACTGATCGACGGGGTGTTCTGCCTGGACGCACGAATGATATTCAAATGCAAGACGCTGTCAGTCGTCAGGCTTGAACGAAGTGAGATTACAGGCACTTATAACACTCCAGACACTACATTGAGAGATATGAGGTCATAAAACAAGTTCTTTAGCAGTATGTCTTGCGCGGCGGTTGGCGTTTCTTAAATTATTGTATGTCGTTTTCGTAGCGGTCTGACTACGATTGTAACAAAAAAATAAATATTATATTATATTATGTCTGGTACTACTGTTGTCTAGCAGCTGGACGTATCGTACAATCGTTTGAAGCAGTTTCCTGACGACTGGCCTCTGCTGTATCATCTGGTCGAACTGAAAGTGGCCGGCAACGACCTTTGTCAGCTGCCCAAGGACATCAACAAACTGCGCAGTCTGGCCAGCCTGGACGTGTCAGACAACCTGCTTGATCAGTTGCCGGACAAACTGGCCAAACTGCCGTCACTGAAACACCTTAACATTGCCGACAACGCCATCATGCAGTGGCCGACCAATTTCGTCAAACTTCAGGCTAAAGTTCAGGTCTGCTTACGCACACTGTTCGTTGTTCTTCAACTGGCATATAATCAACGTCCATCCACTCAAGTCAACAGTCATCTCACCCTTCTATCCCTCAAGTACCGGCCTTGCTATAAGGCGGGTCTCGTTTACTTGTGTCGCGTGATCTCATATTGCAGGTAACATTCTCTGAAATCGGTTCCCAAAAAGTTACACCTTCTCGGTGCACGCGTTCAACGATTTAGTCCTAGTTCGATTTCTTTTCTGGATTTTTGTACAGCGTGTTGTGCATTTACAACAAATCGAAAGCCTACAGCAAATCTACAGCAAGTTGTACAAGTCCACAGAAACTCGAATGTCTTAGTACAACAAATCCACAGCATATCGACGCATTTGTTGTGGTGCGGGCTGCACACGTGGAATAGAACGAAAATTCGTAAAACACATTTGTGCTTCCAGTTTCACACGGCAAAAAAGTAAAGAGGGGGGAATTGTTTTTTTTATACTTTTTTTAACTTTTTTTACTTTTTTATATTATGAAATGTCACGTAATATTACACAACAACTCATAAAAACAAAGTGACTAGTAGCCATGAAAACCTAAGCAAAGTTAAACCTACTGCAGCACTACAGACTAGATGCAAACGGTATTTTTCAGTAAAACGTTGAAAGCAAACTAAAAACTGCACTAATATTATTGAAGGTCCAGTAAAAATTTTAGGGACGCAGATTTTTTTTCTAGGGACGGACGGAGACCGGAGGCACAGGAATATTTTAGACCTTATCATCATCATCATCACTGCGGACCGTGTTGCTGTGAGTAGGTGACGGGGCAAGACGAGCAGCATCCTCGCAAGGAGCGTGAGCCTCGCGTCTCACGCGGCGGAAAAGTCGATGTCACGCCGTCAGCGTCTGAAGTGACGTCACAAGACGCCGAGGAAACATCGGACACGGCCTTCCAGCCGTACGACCATATCCTAGGCCTGGACGACGTCGTGCCGCTGGAACTGGACAATATCGTCCTCACCGAAGAAACTAACGTCATGGACATAACCTGGAACGAATAACCCTTTCGATACTATTACCAATCAATTAGTACTTTATCTTAATTAATTACTCATGTAATGTTAGTAGACTTTAACCGTTTCCGCTCCGCTTAAATTACATTTTAACTTCTACTCTTAACGTTTCTCTGCTGCGTTACTTCTTTTGCGCAAGGTAGTTATTCTAAGCATTTTGGACTCCGAAAAATAATCCTGTTTGCACTGACATATATCAGCTTAATCGTCCACTATTTGTCATACGCTATAAGGAATACTGGCTATATTGCTACGGTAACATTGTTGCGTTTATTGTAGCTAAGCCAGGATAAAATGATGTGCTATTTCGCCAACTATCGCTGAACCAAAGAACTAACTTAGCCGTCAGTGTAGCCTATACAATAGTTTATCATTTTTTGTTTGAAAGGTTGGCGTTTTTAAACTTTGCGCGCTCTCCAGCTCGTTAGGTTATATTCCGATCATCTATTATCATGTGTATCTAATTAGCATTATTTAAAATAAATGTATCGTCATTAGGTCTATTTCCAATTCCATCATTTCTGTACGAAATGTGCAAATTTATTGTCGTACGGTTTTGATAACGCTAACATCCACGACATTTTAGCAGACTTTTCAAACTTGACATTATGCGTCACAATAATCATCATGGCGAATTTTGCAACGATTGAGCAGATTGAGCGCCACGGAATAAATTTGATATATTGTGAAAATGTTTTAAATTTGGGTGTCGATAGTGCACGTTTACGTGTAAGTCATTCAAACCATTTAAAATGATTGCAATATGAAACCATTGGCTATAGGCAAAAACTAAGCAACACAGTGGTGTCACAAGAAAATATTACTTAAAATGGAATCAAAACGCTTTTATACGCAGGTTGACGTACATATGATCTTAAGCATTACACTAGGCCCTGCGAATAACTTACAATTCGCATGGGGCTTTCAAAAGATTAACTAGTTCAATACACTGGAAAGATAAAAATAAAGAAAGAACTAAGCAATTAGATTGGGACTGTATTTGGCAACACATTTTAATAAAGTATGCGCCCCTGTTAAAATTTTGCCATGTTACGTCGCGTTAGGATTAGAAATTCAAAAACAGTCGTTGATATTATCACATTTAGCCTACAATTACATGTATCTCAGTTCTTAGGCATTAAGGTACTGCATGCCGCCTTGGCCGTTGATGAGATCAATATACGTACATGCGCCGTGAATCAAAAACATGGCAAAAACTTTCCGACTGATCTTCAAAATTCTTTCACTGGTACACTCCGCGACGCATTTAAGGTGCGTGGTGATCTTTGATGATAGTTTTATTGCAAAGTTAAAGTTTTCGTGCAGCGTGTCAACGAAAAAACGTTGACAATAGACCAACATTTGGCGAAGATATGGACGAACGTTTGGCGCCCGCCGTGTATTTTTCGACTCTCGAGGTAGAGTGATGACGTCACAGACGTGTTCCGTGTAGGTCTCTTACGGAGCTACAGAACATCCGCATCATCATCATCATCAGCAGCAGCAGCAGCAACAACAACAACATCTGTTGCAGCAAGAACAGTCTGGGTCTCGTGATACAGTTGCATAGTAGACGCCGATCTCTCTACCACCGATGTAGGACAACACGTAGCTTGGATTGTAAGTTGCTGCATGTTGTGCATCTGTTGTAGATTTGCCGTACAACCACTGCAGTGTCGGCCTAGTGTCGACATCTTGTGCGGCCACCCGTTCGTCCGACCTCTGACCGACTGAACCGAGAAAAAATTGTCGCGCTGATTATTTCTGTCCTGAAAACTGTCGCGCCAATTTTGGTTTTTACGGGACAGACGGACAGGCGGACGGATAAACGGACAGACTGGCAAGACGCGTAGAGCGACGTATTAAGATGGCAGCACAACAGCCTTTTGTGTGCGAATACGACACGTCTACAACTAACCGAAGTACTGGGATTCGGGGCGGCTGAACAACGTCAATGTGTACATCATATGACTTGTATAGTCGCGTCGCCGATCCTATACGGCGGGACGGTAAATTTCGTTCCACTTCTAGAAGTGGAACAGAAAAGCATTAATTTCTCGTCACACTTTTGGCTATCTGGCGTTGTTGAATAGCGTCAATTTGCACAAATTTGCACCTGTATTTTAAACAATTTTTTTAGCTGACATTTCAGACAACTGCGGGGGCAAGCCCCTTTTTCAGACCACTTTCCCTTGGCGTGCGTTCACGTCCCACTTTTTCAGAGCTTCCCAGCCAATAAACGTGTTTTGTTTCATGATCCACTTTGAAACCCTTTACGTATATAAGAAACCGCAACGAATCCCAGTAAATTGAGTATGGAGTTAGTGCGATGTTTTAGAAAAGAACCGTTGCGTGCGTGCGTTCAGAGAACTTTCTACCGTGACGTCCGAGTACAAGTTGCATCTCTGAGACGATGGGTCGCAAGAAGAATGAAAAGCCAATTCCGCCGATGGGTCCGGGCAGCAAGGTGGTCGCCCTGACGCCCCAGCTGCAGCGACACATCACGCTAGTCGATGACGGCACACCTCGCAAGCCGCGACGAAGCTTCTACATCAGCTTCAGTACCATCCTCGCCAAGAAGGCACGTAACGGTTTCACCTCCAATATTCCCGCTTCAAGTTTAACCGCCCGCGGTCATCTTTATTTAAACCAAACTTAACTTGCACTGCTACTGATTTTACAACTTTCAGCTGCACGACGGTCCATGCGATGTGAACGTAGTTTAAGTACGATAATGCACCGTCTGTAGTGGTATAAGCTCATACTGCGTACTCGCTTACCCATTCTATCAATGTAATTCTATCAATCTTGTAGTGTTTGTGGCTCAGGCTGTTGTTAACACTAGGAAGTAGTTTTTTTTGCTTTTGCGAAAGGTTAACGTTTTATGGAACCACGGAAAAGCTCGAATCGTAGTTATAGCAAACTCGGACGATAAGAGTTTTCTTCAATACATAAGCTTACTGTGTTGCACAGCACCTTAAATATTTTGTCTGACCGTAACGTGTCTCGTTTTTGTCACTAAGTAAGTAAGTAAGTAAATGATTTATAAAGCGCCAAAGTCTCAGAAAGAATCAGGGCGCATAGGATGATAGACGCTAGGTGGCAGAAAAGGCTATGTATTAATATTCTGGCGCATTTCTAGGGGTTTCATGTTAAAATCGGGAAGGACAACCGGAAACCTCAAAAACTAACGCTTAACCTTAATTCTAATACTTGGCGAAAGTGTCCTGTCAACTGGTCCCGTTTCTGACGTTCCCGGTTTTGTCCGGTCACTGTTTTAGATGCTACGCAAGTGATGGACCAACGCTACCATTTAGTTGTCCGTTGCACATTACTATTGTGTCTATCGTCTACTTCATTGTGTGCAATAAAATGTTGGAACGAACGAGTGAATGCAGGTGCCGGAGGAGATCTACAAGAACGAAGAGTTGCAGTGGTACGCTCGTCGCATCAACATGCGCAACAACAAGTACAAGAAGCTGCCCGGCGGCATGGGCTGGCTGACCGAGCTCGAATATCTCAACCTCCGCCACAACCAGTTTAAGTCTCTGCCCAACTCCATCTGCAACCTGACCAAGATGGAGTTCTTCGACGCGTCGGAGAATCTGCTCAAGAAGCTGCCAGGCAACCTGCACAAGGCGGAGGCACTGATCGAGGTCCGCGCAACGCACAACAAACTCAAGTCGCCGCCCGGTAAACTCGGAACAGCACCGAAGATCGAAAAGGTTAGAATCTAATTAGTTTAATCCAGATGTTACTTAATCGACATTATCGTCATCGTCGTCATCATTTAATTCGCCAAAACAAGTGCTTCGGATTGCTGCTACTGAATTGTGCTAATTGTTAGCCTAGTCATTTTCATGTGCAATAAATTTTTAAGTGCAATATACACCGTATCTCAAAAAAACTAAGCAGATTTGTTTTTGTCAGAACTGCGTCAAATTTCCACCGATTTTGATAATTTTTGGCAGAAAGATGGCAAACGATCCAAATATATGCAAGGTGCACTCATTTTC
>Ga0056128_1000139_pt1 | contig 48774 bp, 26 predicted proteins | sample WorMetLIZISLAND2_FD_71113 | JGI IMG/M metagenome (GOLD analysis project Ga0056128, IMG submission 71113) | Marine gutless worms symbiont microbial communities from Max Planck institute for Marine Microbiology, Germany - Olavius geniculatus... ... | reverse complement strand
ACATTCAAGAACAGAAGCAAAACACGGTACAAATAAGATTACAATGTCAGGCAAGGACAGAAAGGCTCCATACGAAGCACTGACAACTATCCTAATCAGTACAATAGGTTAAAAACTTCGTGTATAACACTGCTGTTTGAAAAGGCTCGTCAGAATTCTGGATTTCGAGGGTTTGGCGTCGCGAACAGAACGGAATCATGTCACAGTACAGTTAAGCGCACACACAGGCCTGCTGCAGCTCACGCTGGTCGCTGGTACTGAGTCTGCAGCAGCAACCAGCGTAGAGAGAGAGAGAACGTTTATTTGTCTCAGACACATTCACACAGTTACAATGAACAAAGGAAAATCGTGAGACAGGTAGTCAGAAAAGGCAGTGCCCATCAAGGCCCCCTGTCGTTCGCTAGAGATGCGACAACGACAGAGAATCAGCATCGCGGTATTATAAGCCATACGCAGCAGTTCGAAGACTAAAAAGTTGGCTTGGTAGTGTAACGGTTAGGACGTTGGACTCGCAATCACGAGGTTGTTGGTTCGACTCCGTGTCGGGACGCTATCAAGGGTCACTACTTGGAATGGTACGTGACTGTCTGCGGACAGCTAACGTAGGTGTACACAACCAGCATCAAGGTCAACTTAGTCTTCCATCCCTCCTGGGTCTGGCTGGGCGGGGCTTGTACATCTGTGTTGAGTAGCAGATAAGACTGTGATCCCATATGGCAGGTGAGGCTTCGTCGTTTTGAGATGGGTTTCCATGAAAAGCTATACCGTTTTAAAGGTCCAGAACTTGTAGGTCCACTTCGTTCAATCGGAGACTGGCAATATGTGACAATAATGAGTACCAGGCAAAGCTCCGAAGCCCCCTATCTTTCAGCTTCTGCCTTTTCAAAGCGATAACTTGACCACCGTGGAATAGCGGAGCGAACAAAATGTCATCTGCACCACTGCGTGGGTAACTGTTTGATAAGGCAACTCAGCCTCCTACCTTCAGCGGGACGGATAAAGAGTGGTTGCTTAATCGCGGGCTATGGGGTGAACAGAAGACCTATAGTGTGGCTAATTGGGGAGATGGTATGTTTGCTGGCTGCACCATAGGTCCGATCGTTAGCTGGTGCAGGCAATGGATGGCTGCATAATGCGCCTATGCAGTATTGTTAGCTTGTGCTAACAAGTTAACAAGCGGCCTTTTCACAGACAAATTAAGCGCTTAAGGTCACGAGTTGTGCAAACGCAGTGATGAGAGCAAACATCCAAAACTTTACTTTCGCGTTACATGTACACTGTGTCCCAAAAAAACGTCCCAATTTGTGATCGTCCATATCTACGCTAAATATTAACCGATTTTCAATTTTTTTCACTGATGCATTCTGTGTACACTTAAAGTGTGCTGGGGTATTAAACAACTATGTTGTTGCTAATTGTCCACAGAATATGGCAGTAAAAAATTCTGAAAAATCAGTTAAATTTGGCGAAAATATGGAAAACGACAAAGTGGGACGTTCTTTTTGGGACACAGTGTAGAAACTGAAAGGAAACGCAATGTCTTGGCCCATACACAACTGCCTGTGGCTGCGACAATTGTACAATCTATTTTTCACATGCAACCGTGGCCTGAGAATACCGCAATGTTTTCGTTGTCGGTAAGCGTCGCCTTGCTGACTGCTGTGCACCCATTTGGTCTGTGTGTGCACCGGATAGCTCGAAGTCTGGGCAGCATCTGGAAGCCAACAGTCATTGACAACGTGTTTCTGTAGGCCTATGAATATTCAACAGGTCGTCAGTCACACATGTAGGCCTAGTTACAGGTCGTAGGCCATCAATGTAAGCCTGCAACCAGCGCGTGCGGCACTAGTAAGTTACCCACCAGTGAGGTGCGAATACTGGCATTTTTCAAACTTTTTGTAAGAAAGTAAGTAGGCATTATAGTTAAACTGAAAATAATCTCGGTGTGTTAGTAGAAGGAAAAGTGAAATGTTAAAACTGCAGTTTAAAAGTAAAAAGAGAGTATGTGTGCTTTTAAGATTGATTGGAAAAACGACCAGAGTAGATGATCTAATCGGAACGCTCACCCAAGCAATAATCGTAGCAGCAGATATACTGTAGATGGACCGGCGTCCATTGCACGTCTTCCGTACGTTGTCATTCTGATCTGCGGATTGCGGAACCTGCAGCTGTCGATAAACCTTCAGCAGATCGCGTAAGCTTATGTTTGTGGCCGTCGATGCTCGAGACAGATCAGCCGAGATTAGTGTTTGAATTGCTGGGGAAGGGTTGGGGGTTGAACCCCCAACTGTTTTCTCTACCCCTTAAGACACTGTCAAATTATGTACTGGGTGTCAGCTATATACTATATACATATGATTTACATCACAATTTTGGTCGGACTACGACCATCGAAAAGTTCAATCAACCCCTCCAGCTATTTTTTCACAATTCAAACACTGGCTGAGATCGATCAGATGGAGCTAGGCCTACTGTATATGATATGCTCTGACACTTCAAGTCAATATCCGGAAGCAAGCCACGTACCTCAGTTTCTGTACAAATTTACACACAAACTCTTTAGAACACCTGGACCGTTTGACCAACAAGGTCGACTCGAGACCACAACACCGCATTGTTTCTATAGCTGCTGCAGGTGAACGTTTATACGTTTAACTGCGTACTCCGGAGAGCTTTTGCGACGTGTCGCTGCGCAGGTTGAGCTATAGGCTCGGGCTGCTGCGGCGTATATAGTTAACTACTTGATGGGCGTTGCACAAATATGCTGTGTGCTGGACAGCTATGTCAGGGGATGGAAACTACATTGTTCTCCTGTCTTCTTGATCAGTTCTGCAGTTTTCAGCACGACGGAGCACATCTTAGCAAGACGAAAACGTACGTAAGCACACGCAGACACGTAGAGACAGGCACACAGATGGAAAGCAGAGAGGAGACTCGTAGTAGCCTATGCGTAACAGGATAGGAAACGGGAATGGATACGAACGCTGCAACAGGTTGCTGCAACTTGCCTGCAAGAGTTGCAGTGGTAAAGCGGTTGCAGCGATAGCTTTCGCAACGATTGCAGCGACGGTTGCATGGTGTAATTCAGTCCACTGAAAATGTGTCGCGTAGGCTTAAGCCTACGTGCAAAGACTGAGAGTGGCCCAACGAAACCTAAGCCCCGAAGTTTTGTTGTAACTGGCCTATTTTCAAGACATCACCTGGCACTGCACTCTGCAGAAGATTTGCATTTTGCAATTAAGGGATCGTTAAAGATCCCGTCACATCCGAAACGCGTCGCTTGTGAAATCTATCAGCTTCACAGTAACGGCAAGTGAAGGTCACACAGGTCACTACTTTCAAGTAAGCTTAGCTTACCTTAAAACTTTGTTGCTATAAATTTAAAACTGGTTAGATTTTTTCATTGCATTTAGTTTGTGATGGTTAGTTTAGTTTAGTGAGAATATTTTGAAACACTGTTAATACGTGATGAAATTATGAATGTAGGCCTAGGAAAATTAGGGGGCGCGTTTTTATGGACCATCACCTGATATAGGAGCAATTAAATGAGTTAACTAAATGCATTCCCAATCGGAAGAGAAACTCGTAACTTTACACGTTTTTTCTTTTTACAGTTTTGTCCGTAATTTAGGCCTAATTCTTATCATAATGCACTCATAGTTTGTCAGTAATGTAGTTTGTAGAAATATCGTAGAACATTGATACTGATAGTATGTGAGAGCTACAATATAAGTATTTAATATGTTGTAATTGGCCTAATAAATGTTATTAATATGAATAATTATCCAATGTCAAGCATTTAAAACTATTGTACTGTCGGTGAATCAGTGTGTAGGTCTATATCCACATCTGCAGAGCTATATAATGAGCGAATATGTTGGCCCGGTGTCGACACGAGATGCGGTCGTCCGCCTAGCTAGTAACTATGCACATACATCTAGCACTAAATTATTTTGAATTTTAATTAAAGTCTACTTTTATTTGTGCACTGTTTAGCGCACAGCGTTTACAGCCAGTGGTGGATCCACAACTTTTGAATAGGAAGCGGAAGGGTAAGGGTGTTGTCTGGGAAGAAGGCTAGAAAGTTTTTGAAATTTTAATGCAAAATAACGCATTTTCGTGCAAATTGGTCACCTGTTTTAAAATGCATCCGGTCAATAGGGGGCGCCCCCTTCCGCCAATGTTTACAGTGTATAATTAGGTTATTGTGCAAACTGTGTTTATGCGAGATGCGCTACTTTCTTGTGGTTTTTGATGCCGTTAGCATCTTGAATTGAAAGTTGAACACCTGTTATAGGCTTGTCGATAGGAATGTTGATGTTCACACAAATTTACGTTTCTTTAGGCTTTTGCTGTGTCCGCAGCAGCCCGTACGGGACGGGGAAACGGACGGACGAACAGACAAGGTCCATAATGCGGCCTATTAAGACGGCCGCATAATAATGCATGTATGCGTTGCGGGGCGTTTACACGCAGACACGCATAACGCACGTGCTCAGCATTGTTCACTCACTGTTATTTACATTCATTCATTCAGTTCGTTCATTGAACGTTTCATACAGCTACAATCCGAGTCTCGTTGAAGACCTGTTACCATTCAGCGCAACGCAAGAAACGTACGCTATATAAAACTCAAGCACTTGTTTTATTCTGCGGCCGTCGTAATAGGCCATTTACCATTCTTTTCTGTCCAGCCATCTGTCTGCCTGTCTGCCCGTCTTCCAACTCGAAAGCAAAAAGACTGAGAGAAACCGAAATAAAGTTGGCGAATGTCATCCTCGACAGGAGTAACGGATCTGCATTTGTAGCTCAGTAGGTCAAACATGAAGTTTATCAGAAACCTCCAGAAAATGCCGCATATATTGCGCGAATGTTTGCTTACGGCTGGCGGATCGCATGTTGTTCACGCACCTGGACATCGTCAGCGCTCACTGCACAGTAGGCGTAACGGTGTAGTGGACGCATACCTTACTCAGCAACAAGACGCGGACGGCCGCATACATGCCTGTACATGGCGTTCTGATGTCTTTGCTTGATTTACGTGTAGCCGAAGCCTAACTTCTCCAGCTGCTTATTCTCTGTACTAGAGGCCTTCAGAAGTAGTTCTCGTCGATAGTCGCGGTTGTGACGTAGGCTACATGTGGACATTCCTACCGGGCAGTCATGCGTGAACTGTAATGTAGGGCTGTAAAAGAGTGATATGCACTAGGCCGTATATTGCATGATGAAACGTGCGAAGCAATATTCGCTCACGTCGGACGCTGTGACAGATATTTTGTAAATTCATGCTGATATAGCATGCAAGGTGTCAGCCTGGCAGTTCACTGTATTCGCGCTCGCACTATTTCATTCTGAGGTCACCAGATAGGCCTAAAATGGGGCTTCCTCGAAGTGGGAAATGTTACACAAGGTAGATGCGCGTAAAGTTAGGGAAACATAAGGGAGCACATCCCTCCCTCAGTATTTTGTGTCTAGGGACACTCAATCAAAAGTGCCCCTTAATATCGCAGCAGAAATCGGATTGGATTTGTTTATGATAACTGAATGGGTTGGCGAAAAGACTGGAATTTAATCCGTGACTGACAGCTGTGACTGTGATGCTAAAGTGCTGGATCACGGTTTATGCTCCGGACCGTGCTTGCTCACGACACTACCCAAGTCAGCTGAGAAGGGAGATGCTTTCTTTTACTTTCTGTCTTTTTCAAGTTCTCAAGTTCTCAATTAACTTCTGTGGCGTTTTGTCGGTGCCTGTGTGTTGCATTACCCCGACCTTCACTACTGGACGGGTGCCTTTCGATATTTTTTCCAGTTTACGCGGAATATGTGTGATAGGGGGGGGGGCTAATGATGTTTTGAAACTTTGTTACAAGTCTGCAACTAACGCTGTCGTTTTCGTCTTTTTCTCTCGTCCGTCATGAGAGACGGCGATGTCAATAATAATTAAACGGTTCTAGACAGTGGCGTAGCCGGAAATTTCAATTGGGGTGGCCTCGTTTCCTTTTCTTTCCCTCCCATTTCCCCTTTTGTTCCTTTCTTTTTCCTCCCTCCCCCCTTTTTGCCTTTTCCTTTTCCTGTGTCTTCCCTTTTTTTCTTTCCCCTTCCTTCCCTTAGAAGTAGGACCCCCTAAAATCCAGCTAAAGGGCCTGGGGGTGTGAGCTCCCTCAGCGGAGTCTGGGGCGGAGCCCCAGCCGAAATCGAATTTAGTGCATTTTAGCTTTAAAATATAAGATCTGATGGCAACAATTCTAATTATTTTCTCGAAAATAAACTGACCAAATTGGCAAATTTTGTGCAGTTTATACGTATGCTTATGTTTTGTCTGGAGGATTGGGGGGCTAGGCCCCCTGGCCCCCTTGGCTACGCCACTGCTTCTAGACCGCTCTGTCTCCCCTTGCTTGTATACGGCTTTCTCAATCCCCATCGATGAATCCCCATTCGGGTGAAGGGAAAATTCAGGTCTGCCCAATGGCCATAAGTTTCTTCGGTCAAAAGTTGCATAGTAAGTTGCGGCAAAACCCCGTAACATGTTGCCTATGCGTAATGACATTCGTGTTCTTTTAACGAAAGCTATCGAAAAGCTATAATGATATTTAGACCATAGATGTTAAAAACATTAATTTGCAAATAAAACAACATTTGAAAACCTGTTTTTTACTTTTATAAAAACATGTAAAACATACATAAAAACATTAAACCACATTTAACACAATAAGATGTTAAAAACAAAAATCTATCGTTTGTGAAAACTGCAGACCGGAATATATTGAATGTCTAGTAGTCAGGACTAAACACAATTTGCCCATGAGAAATGCATCATATTTGCAATTTTGTAAAAATAGAACAAAAACATTAATAAACATTAAAAAAAATAAAAACGTAACAATGTAAAAACATTTAAAAATAAAAAAATACATAAAACATGTTTTTTAAACTTTTATAAAAACATAAAAAATGTTTTTAACATCTGTGGTATAAACCGTTACAATTATCACCCGCTGCAAAGCAAAGGTGACCTTTTCTTTGATTGCTATTACATGCGGCCGTCTTAATAAACCGCACTAAATCTTGTCCGTCTGTTGCATAGGCTCCCAACCGGAAAACAAAAAGGAGTAAAAATTGGTGTGAATGTTTCCCAAGGGTAGCAAAACCGGTGTGCTATTTTCCAGTTTAAAAGGTCGAAAGTCATAGCTTGAGTCTATGGTTGCACAGCTGTAAGCAGCGGACGGCTGCAGTGCATAATATGTCCGCACATGTTTTGTCTATTACAATGGACTATAATAATATTATTGCCAGATGGGTATAGGTTCGGAGAGAACCTTGGCCCTGGGACGCTGCCACAAGACTGAGAGTTACCATGCAGAGGTGATGTCCTGTCGTTTCATGCATATTAGTTCGGTACCAGACAGGGAATGGCCGGTTTCTCGCTGAAGTGAGACAGAAGCTCGGCTGTGTCAGACGGACGATAGATAAGTCTCTGTTATCACTGGGCGAACTTAAACAACAACGCGCCGTTCCATGTGTACTGCATTTACGAGACCGGTTTTCGCAGCGAGCATCCAGAATGACTTCGATAGTTCTGAGATCACTGTGAAAACCGATTTCGTCTAAATCGATCATCACGAATTTCGCTGTATTGCCGTAACCGGACGACAAAGTTCCGTGAGGCCTGGATCGACAGTTCGACACGTGACAGAATCTTAGCTGTCTTCGATTGTGACAACTGTAAGTATCTTATTGCTGCGATTTTTGTAAGCGATCGTCTACTTGTAGCTTCTTATGTTAGTGCGCCGCATGGTTACCAGTAGCCAAACGTCGCAGGCCTATCTATAATAAGAATTAAATCAAATATTGTTAAAAGTTCACAACTTTGCTGCGGCCCGTAGAAACTCGTCATCGCCCTATCCAATCGGTACCATTGCCGACATCCCCTACGACGTACGGTTTAGCCACAGTACATGCGTTACGAACGACAGAGAGATCACACATCGTATCCAAGGCTCGACGTGTTTGGGCGCCAGACGTTTGGGCGCCATACTTTGCGACTGGCACGTTATTGAAATTAATTTGCAATGCATCGTTACAGTAAAAATCGTAATCGTAAGTAAGTTGGCAAATACGATTCTATGGACTCTGTAATAATAACTTCTTGCCATGTTTAGTAGTCAATTTTTGTTGTCGTCTGCTGTCGTTCGTCGTCGCGTGACGTCATTGTAGGGCATTCGTCGGCGCTGTGCGTTGTCATCACGCTTCGCGTCATCCGTCGCATCTTCATAATTTTATATAGACGTCTCGCTTCGTCGTCGTCGTGTTTCTTCATCGTGCGTCTTGCGTCGTCGTGCGTCTTCATTATACGTCGTCGTCCCGCGTCGTCAACGTGCGTCATCGTCGTCGTACGAGTATAGGGCCTATATAGGCCTACGTCGTCATCACATGACGTTATCGTATGTCATCTTTTCGCGTCGTTGTCACCGTTCGCGTCGTCGTCGTCACGCGTCGTCGTCGCGATTTGTCGTGGGTTGTTGCGCGTCATCATCGTTTTACGTCATCGTCGTATGTTGTCACTGACTGCGCGTTGCCGTCGTCAAGTGACAAAGCAAACCGCAAACTGAGTAAATGCTCGGGTAAACTTCGCGTAATCTGCGCGTGAATCACGCGTTATATACGTTGGTCAATATCACGCGTAATATTCACGGCGGGGTCATGGCTTGGCGCCCATTAACATTCGGCGCCCAAACAGCGGCGCCCAAATGGCCTGCTCTGCTCTATGGGCCTAGTATGGACAACAATTATCTCGATGACAGCAACCCATCTGAGGCTCTCCCAATGAATAATTCTGCGTAACTCCCTGCAGCAAGGTATGGCATTGGCAACGAATCTGTGAAAAACTCGTTAGAATGAATATTATATTATTGCTTGCATTTATATTTTTTGTGATAATTTAACATAAAGTTATGCGCTATATTATGCAACAATATCCATATTCGATAGCGAGTCAATGTAATATCGAAATTGAAATCATGATATTGACCCATCACCAAATTGTTTTACTGGTTGTTCAAATATTCGTTGTTTGTTTATATTTACCTTTTTTAATACAGGTAAATTGCAGGTAAACAGAAGTAAGTACTTACCTGTGATGTTTCGCAATTGCATTATTTTTTATCCTTATAGTATAGCGTCAGGTCTCGTAGAACATTATGCTGTGAACTAATTAATGTAAGTAATACAGTCATTTGTTTCAAAGCATACACAATCACGCCGATATTTTGCGTATGATAAACAAGTAAGATGTCGATATTTATATGGATTGTTGTGTTTATTACTATTTGTTTAATTTTGCACAATTGGGCCAGAGTTGTAGGATTTGTGGAACTGGTATTTGAACTATGTCATGATTATGTCAATAAATGTAAGTTACCGTTTTGATGCAACATGAAAAAAATTACAGTTCTGGGTAATATTTTGATATCTAATTTTTGAAATAAAATATTTTGTAAATGGGTTCATGGACATTACAAGCAGTAGAAAATTTTGAAAAAAAATTGCAACGTGCATGTGCATGTAGTTTGCTAATTGTATAGGGTAACATGAAAGGGTTGTGACCGAGTTTGATTTCAAATACAACAGTAACTACAATAATTTTATGTCCCTATTTACTGGTATTTTTTGTATAAAATTTCAGAGCTGCAGCTATTACACTACATTTACAATGCTCATTTATGTAAAACCATCATTAAAATTGCACAACAACGAACTGATATATGTCCAGCTGCTCATGTCCACTTGGTAACGTCACTGTCTAACGTCACTATGTTGCCTCATATAAATCAAGTAAGTAATGGACAGTTGTGATATTTTGCACACAAGGTTGCATTAAATTTCTTTAAATGCTAGTAGCAGTTTAATAATTATTTGATCGCTTCAACACAGTTAATTTGCTATTTCAAATCGTTCGTGACATATCGTAGGGCTATGGTTAATAAGCAGTGTGTGGATCTGCGGATGTGCGGTTGTGGCAACGGGTAAAAGTCGGATAAAATCTGCGGATGCTAAGTGCGGATGTATGGGTAAAAAACGGATGTGCGAATACCAGTTGTCACGTACATAACCAGTCATGAAAGTTGTTGAGTTTTTCAATTATTCAACTGCTCAGTGGACGCTTTACAGTCGGCAGTCATTTGAAGTCTGCCACTGTGAATTTCTTTACTTTTCACACTCTGCATAAGCCTAGACATTAGCCTACGCAATGTTGATGAAGAAGCGACGCACGATGGAAAGCTTGATGACAGCGCACGACGTCGACGTAGACTACAATGACTTCACGTGACGATGAACGACAACGGATGATGGCAACGGTGACTACTAAGTGCAGTGAGAAGTTATTATTTTAGAGCCAGATTTGCCAACTTACAATTTTAGTTCGAACAATGTGCAAAGTACGGTAATCTCAATAGCGTGCTAGTCACAAATCATGACACCAAAACGTTTGCTGCCCAAATGTCACGTACCTTTGTTAGCTCTGTTTTGAGCTGCTGTAAGGTGCATAATTATATGAATGAATGCATGAATGGCACAACAGAACATGTAGCACGTGTGTTTATTATAAATCAATACTGGTGTTCGTATAGGTCTTAAGATTATGAGAGTAAAATGTTATGGTCAAATAAGTCAAGCTGCTATTGTTCTATATTTCATGCTAACATTCACATTGACTAGCATCAAGGTGAACGCACTCTTAGTGATGAGGTGAGGGTCATGTGAATGATCCTGCAGTTCTGGGCCCTGCCGACTAACTATCCAGATTTAGCTGGAGAATGCTGTGCAATGGCCGGCCTAGTGGCAAGCTTAATATGCCACTTATTGGTCTAGAGGCATGGCTGTGTACGATGTGTAAAAGGCGGATGTCCTTTGCATCAACTTCCGTCTTTTACCCATTGCCACATCTGCATATCTGCACATTTGCCTTTTACCATCATCTGTATCGTGTCACCCTATATTTGGATGATGGTCACACCATCTTTGCATGCTGCATTATTGACTATTTTGATTACTTGGTAATAGCAAAGTATGCCATTTGTTATCATCTTGGCGTACAATGTGCATTTATTGCTTGTCTGTTGATGTCAGGTTGTGGACACATGATGCAGACAGAATGCCTGTACACAGCATTCCAGTTACTCTTGCGGAAGTGCTTGAGGTTCGTGGAATGGTGCTGGATGACTGGGAATTATGGGCCTTGCTCTACACAGCTTCAGCATGGCTACTGGATCTTTTGAATCGAGGTCATTTTCTGCTTGTTACTGCTAACAGACATTTTATTGAAACCATACATGAAGGACCAAAAACAAAGAAACACAAAAACAAAAGAAACACTGACTGCAGATCATACCCATCTTTGTATCACTTAGTCGATTTTTGGGTTTCCTTGGGAATAGAATGACAAGGATGAAAAAAAATTTTAAAGTAAGAAATGTCAACAGTTAAAAAAAATCAGATGCTGTATTAAATGTATAGCTAATTGTTACTAATAGTTTGTGTAAGCTTACCATAGTTTTGCTATCTGTTTAGACAGACTGTTAATTGCTTTTTATCATTTGTATTATTGACACTGTTTGATATATAGTTAGTGGCACTTGCCTGCAACTCAGACAGCTGTGGAACTTTTTAAAACACTTTTGTGCTTCCTTTAAACCAAATAAGTTTCATTTTTACATTGCTTACAGTAATTAATGTGAACATGTGTGATTGTGGCTTAGTTTTTACCACTACGCACACCTCTATTTTACTTGATATATGATTCACAATATATAATTATTTTTGCCAAAGCTAAGTAGTGAAAAAAATTATGTTTTTAGGTCTGTTAACTTTTTATTAGCTGGATTGATGAATTATAAACAATATTCTATGGAGTGGTTTAACTGGTTTTGTATTACCCAAGAAGAAGGTGTTTAGATTTGTGTGGTGTTCTGTATCATTATACAGAATTATTTGCTAACTAGAATCATTTATATATTAACTATTAAATAGTAGCTGTCTTAACTTTTTTTTTTATTTGCTTAGTGGCAGCACTATTCTTGGAAGAGCTTTGAGATATCTGATTGACTTTCGCCATATGCAGCACAATGTTATAATTAATTAATGATATATTTTTGGTTTAATTTGATAATGAAACCCTGTGCAGAATTGTCGCTGAGAAATTTGATATTTCTGGTGTCATTTGAAGGCAAGGCCTGCACGTCAGATGGATGGCCAAGTCGAGTGGTGTCTGCTGACACTTTGGCAATGTTTCCACATGGAAACGTGCACATTACAGCTGAACCTTCATTCCGTGAAGTCTGTACAGATACTCTGAAGCATTTTGTCTCTGTCGAATGCAGTTTGACACCAAGTTTCTCAAACAAAGCTGTTGAAAGAGTGAGATTTTTTTATAGTATTTTATTTTATCTTGGATGTTTTAATCTTAAATGCAGAAAGGTGTTTTTAAAAGATTTTACTGATTCTGAGAAAAGACTCAGTTGCAAATGTAATGATTACAACTTCTATAAGATTTAGAGCATTTAGCAAAATTCTCGTACAAATCTTTATGGTCATCATTGAAGTTGTATCAGCTATTTTGCTCAGTTTAAATGCTGTATGAGCGTATATGACACTGTTACTGCAGTTTTGTGACGATTTGTTACATAAAACATTTGTTTGCCAGTCAAACAATAGGTGTTTGGTAATATAATAGTTTTTTGTTGTTGTTGTTGAATCATAATTATCTTGTGTTGGTTGTTTGGTTTTGCAGCTTTATGTTTATTCTCTTGGAACAACAATGAAAGATGCAGCCAGTTGTCACAGTAATGCAGACAACGTAAGTATCGATAACTTTTGTTATGCAATCAGAGACATAAACCAGTTTTTTTTATTATTTATTATGTTCTTGTTTTAACAGAGACAAATTACACAAAATTCTGAAAATGCATGCAGAAAAAATGCTGGTCATGAATATGGAATAAATTTTACTGTTTTGTTGCTAATTCTTTTCGGTATCATTTTAGAATATCTAGTGAACACTTACTGGATTGCAAACATTTTAGCTTTGTTTAGTCCAGTCAATGAGTGTATAACTGCATAGCTGTAATAGCAGCACTTAGGCCCACTGGTGGCTTTATTAGGATTTTTGCCAGTAAAAATTTTCAGTTTAATGACAACAAGTTCCTGAGTCATTTGACACTAGGTTCCAGTTTCTGTGTCAGTTTAGCCACAAATTGATGCAAATTTTGACTGAGTCACTCGGTAACTTTTGTCAAAATTATTATTATTGTTATGGATATTAGTTGAACATTTATATAGCACATTATTATTACAAGAAATTTCTTATCTGCTCAAGAGGGATAGAAAGTATAGAAGTCATCGCTGATGCATTCAGAGATGTGTTTAATACAAACCAAAGATGAGCACTGTTGCTTTTCATGCAGCATATCAAGACTTACCTGTTTCGTCATTGTGCTGTGCTTATTTGATGCGTTACTCAGCTTGTCCTAGAAATAATGATTACTCTTTATTCTATATTGTAGTCTCTCTCTGTCTAATGATGATGATGATGATGATAAATTTGTTATGTCAGGTGCCGGAACAGAAGCTGAGTGGATTATCACTTCTGCTAGACAGAATGTGTTGTGAAGATGGTGCAACACGAGCATCACTTCAGAATGTCGTGGATGTCAGTTATGCCATTTTCGATATTTGAGCTTTATTGTCATTTTAATGCTGTAGTCTTTTTATATCTTCTAATGAAGAAAAGAGGTACTTTTTGTATTTTCAGCATTTATATTCATAGCTTTTGGATTCTTAGATCATTTATTTTTGTTTTCTGTGTTGCTTGTATTTTAACTTTTAAGACATCAGACAGTTGCTGTCATAACAGTTATTTTCAGATTACATTGGATTGTCAGTCACTAAGTAATATAGTGAGTTCTTCATGTGACTGCTTTGGCTTGAATTATCTGTAAACGTTAAATCATAAATGTAGACTGCTTTATTGTGTCAGTGAGAGTAGTTTTGCACTACTTTGTAGACTTGCAGTGAACTGCAGAAGAACATTGATAGACCAGCGTCAGAGATAATCACAGCCTTATACTGCTCTGTGCTGGGCGATGAGGTATTATATATCTGTTAGTTGTATTAGTAACATGGCTGAGAAAACTTTTGGGGTTTGTTTGGAAAGATGGGTTCACCAAATAAAACCCACTGGGTTGTTTGGGTATATTTCAGTCTTTAAATTTGTAGAGTGTCTAATGTTGGCAAGCAGCAAACTGAATCTGGGATGAAAAGACTGCGGTGGAGGGGGTGCTATGGTGGCCTAAAAGCTGGGTTATGGGAAAATCTTTTTGAGTTAGTGATGAAAGCAGCATATGGAAGCAGTGTTGTGAACGTCTACAGTATATAGCTCAAAACTCTTTCATGTTTTAGCACCACCCAGATTAGCTAGGGCCATGGAGATTTTTTAAGAATGTATGTTTGCATTGATGAAGTGAGATTTTGCAGCCCAATGGCCAAATATCACTATAAGCCCAACTGTTATAAAAGCCTACAATATAAAATATATGTTAATATTAATGTGTGATTAAGCAGCCATTTTCAGGAATTACGCTAGGACGGACTGGGTTTGCAAAAAGTGAGCTTTTGGGAAATGTTGAAATAGGATTTTTTGCAGACAAGCTATTTTTTTATCTTCTGCAAACTGTGTCAAAACACTGAAATATATGTCTTCAATGATGAGCAAGTTGTTTTTTTCTTGTTTGCTGTATTTCATCATTTTTGTTTGTAGTTTCTTACTATTAATAAAACTATGTCTCGTGAACGAAGAACGAAGAAGCAATCTCTTTGTGACAGTGACCAAACTGGTAAACATCTAACTGTAGTTGAAGATTTATGTACAAAGTATTAAATAAATACACTGATCTAAATACTGGTAGACATTGTTCTAAAGTCTGATTGTAATTTTGCTCCTTTATCTTTAGATGTTTATTCGTAGTGAATTTGTTCAATCTATTGAAATTTTATGTATAATATTTCCAGATGAATAATAATCTTTTATTGCAGTACTATTGCTACTTTTCACTTTTGTCTGGCCAGTTTTGTAAGAGTTAATTTGTAGTTACATGAAAAAACAATACTTTCAAAAATGTTTTGTGTTTCTGTTTCATTCTAATGTTATCACATCGGTGATATTTGTGGAGTAATTTAGTTGATTGTTATTGATAGTCGAATTATCTCAAGTCACCGTTGATGACTTGTAGCACATTGATATGTTTTTTTGCTGCAGCGATTACAAAAGATGAGAGCAGTAGCAACAACCAAGTGCATAGAACTATTGATGAGCAGGTTTTACCTGTTAATGATCGGGTTTTATCCAGTGCTAGGAAATCTCTGAGTTTCCCACCAGATAATCAAAACACAGATAATCCTTTGTGTCTGAATCATGCATCAGCAGTGTTGTCTCTATCAAGTCCTTCACTCTGTTCTCCTTCAGCTTCAGAGATGTTCAAGTCATTGACTACAGTAAGCAAGGGAATTGATACCTGCGAGTTGAATAAACATATTTTGTCCACTGCTGCATCAGATTCTCTGGAACAACATAGTACTGCATCTCCAGGTAATAATCAGATGGCTAATTTACTTATTTTTCCAGGTTTTTTTGTTCTACGATTTTCTGAAGTTCTTTGAACTTCTTTCTAAGTCAGTGATTTTGTTATGCATGCGTTTTTCCTGACTTTCTTATAACATTATTGTAGTGCTTTTTTATTCAGATTTTCATTAGTCTGCTTGTTCATACTTGTTGTACCACAGTTTGATTTACAGTTTGATTTTTTAGTGTCTTGGTCTTGGTCTTGTGATAAGACCAATACACCAACCTGCAAGACGGAGGCCAAGGCACTAAAGTCCAAGATGAAGGCAGTGGAAATCTGTCTCGAGACTGAGGCGAGGCATTATTGCCGAGAGGCACCACATTTACTGCTTTTTGCCTAGCTGCAGCCTGGTGTAACTGTTGAAAAACTGAGCCAGTTTAATGAAAATGCAGATATTAATAGCATTTGCAGCAGTGATGTTGTATTTGGATGTCTGTTGTCTACTCCAGGACTTGTCGTCAGTGAGAATTTGCCTGTTGCTACTGCTGCATTGGATTCTACAGAACAAACCAGCGCCGCCACACAGACGTTTTCTGAGCGTAATAACTGAATAGTTAACGAGAAAAACACGCAGAGCATTTAGACCCACTACCAGCGAATTTGTTGTATTCTAAAATTTTTAAGATTTTGCCAAAAAAGTCTTAGATTTGGATGCGGATTCAGGCAACTCATTGAAGTCTGGTTTATTTTTGTACCAATATTTACATGCATTTTTTTCTTAGCTTGGACCAGTCTTTCTGCTTTGTGGTTGTCTTTCTGCATTATATGTTCTGCTGCAGCTTGGCATAGCTGCGGAAAAACTGGTTGTTTAAATAGAAATAGAAATTGCACATAGGCCTATTATTAGCATCAATATTATATCAGCATTTATACTGTAAAAAATAATGCAAAACAATTTTGAACAGCTTTATTTTTTGACAACCAGTGGAGCAACTCTGGGAATATCAGCCGTTAAACAAAAAAAAACCCAGATTTGTATGTTTTTGATTGTTCAGATATGGCTACATCATTGGATTCAGCAAGAGATCAAGCAGTGGAGAGTGAACAAATGAAGCCAGTAGCAGTCAAAACATTGGGGAAAATCCCAGATGCGCAGCCAGCTGAGCAAGAGGAAACAAAAGTGAAACTACGGTTTGTATTTGAACAACATTTTACAGTATTTGGTTCTCGCATTTCATAAAGATATGTCCAACTTCAGGGTATGCAGCCTAACCTGGAATAATTCCATGCAAGTAAACTTAATAATAACCCAAATTGTCATTTTCAGTAGTAGTTTTTGTGAGGAAATTAATTAATTTCTGATTGCATTCTGATTGATTGTGACTGCATTTGGTTTTTTTGTCAGATTAAAGCATTCGTGGTGTCTGCATTGCTGGCTGTTATTTTCTCGGTCTGTTATCATTTTGCAGTAGCAATGAGTTAATAAGCGTTAGCAGTGCTAGGTATTGTGACATCACACAGCTTTATATTTACTGATTAGTCGATTGTCTGATTGATTGCTTGTAGTCGAGTATCGGAGATCAGTCTGCCGGTGGCTGATCTGAGTCTGAGCAGCGCATCTGAAGTGTACGTTCATCATCACAGCTCATCAGTTGCTTTGTTCACTTCTCATCATCATGCTGCTGATGACAGTACTGCTAGCGCCGATGTCCACAGCCACACTTCATCACTGCAGCATCGTTCAACTGCACAAGTGAGTATCAGCAGTTTGGTGGCTTGCTTCCATATTTGCTGTGTATGGTGGTAATTCAGCACATTTTTTTGGCACTCTCTATTCCACTTAAACAAAAGCTGAAAAAGATAAAAAAAATACATGGTGGTTTTTGATATATTTTTGATTGTAATTTTAATCTACAGTATAATGTACAGCATGTGTAGCAGAATTTACAGTTGTTATGTGACTTGTGAGATAATTTGTTATATATGTGCAGGATTGGTGTGGTCCAGAATTCCTTCACATTCAACCGACTGTAAACTTATTCCTGCCTGATGCTGGTGTATGTTATTCTTTTGTTAATTTTTTATTAATTATCTGCTTGTGTTATCCTGACTGATTTCATTTTTGTTTGTGGTGAAATTGACAATTTGTTGGTAGTATTGTATGTTTTTGAATGACTTAATTCTGCGTATATTATACTGTTGTAGTCCAGCCTTTTGGCTGGAGTGCTACAATGAACTTTGACTTTGTTTCTTTACACAAGTAGATAAGTAAGTAAGTTTTGTTGCCACCATAGCAAGAAAATGCCACTAGACGGCATTATCAGCAGTTGCGATAGAGTCATGCATATTCTGCTACTTCTGGTACAGATTGGTAGTGGAAATTTCACAGCAGCTTGTCCGCGACTGTGGAACAACCTGCCTTGAGACGCGACAGAAAAACATTGCCTTCAAACATTATAAGTGACTAGTGACTACCTAAGACGTTTTTGTTCATCTAGGCTGTGGCACATTGTGACTTGTTTGCTGAATTTCACTGGTGAAAAGCACTCACTTGCTCACTACTGGTACTAATGCTACCCTACTGTGATGGTGTGTAGCGAACAGATGAAAGTCAACTACGTAATGTAACGGTCTTGCTACTGAGTGGAGTCAAACTGGACGTCATGTGCTCAGTCAACACTACTGGTCGTCAGCTCTATGACTTTGTCATATCTCATCTTTCTCTGCCAGAACCTGTTTTCTTCGGCCTCACATTTCTTCGTGGTAGGTTTGACCGCAATTACTTAGAAAGGATTTAAATGATGCCACAGACTGCCATAGAATAATAATAGTAATGCTCACGTTCTGTTACGACAAATAGTCATTATACAACAAAGTCACAACAAGTTGCATGCAACAAGTCCACAAAAAAAGAAAAATAGCTGCAAACATTTCGACATGTCAGGATGATGCACAACTTGTTTTTTTTTATTAATTTTGTAACAAATTGAATTAATGGACTTCAGGTACAGTACTCTATTCCAACAGATACTATTCTGACAGCCGCTGTGTCACGGCGAATGTCAGAATAGCGGCAGCTGAGACTGACTGGCTGTAGCTTCACGGATTATCAGTCGACCAACTAGTTCCTCAAGTTTACCCACTGGACCATCACTGGATAGCCAGTCAGCAAGATTTGTAGTTACGTCCACCACTGTCAAACTTATTACTTCTATTGTAAGCTAACTTGTGGTGTGCATTAATGTCACATAAATGTTTAAAAACGCTAAGCCTAGCCCGAATCCTCACCCTAACCCAAAACCCTAACGCTAACCCTAACCGTAACTGTAAACAAAAACCATAATTTTAATATTAAGCACAAAATCGTACTACATTACACATGAAATTGTCGCCCTGTTGAATGTGAATGTAAAGCGTAATGACATGTCTGTCGACGTGAATTTCAGTTGGAATAGCATTTTTCGGAATGGTGTCTGTCGGAATAGAGTCTGCTTCTCGTGGACTTCGGGCCGTCTCAATCACTACATCAAGCCACTACCCATGATGTTAGTTTATAGCAGAATATCTGTGCATTGTTAGATGGAGAGCATTTTTTCATTGATGCTGAGACCAAGCTGCACAGAGTTGCTCCTGTGGACTGGAAGGAACACTCAAAGAAAGCTCATCGTCAGCCGGTCACATTTCTGACCTATTTTCGTGTGAAGTTTTACATCAGCAATGTTACCCTAAGCAGGTTTGTAGTCTGAGCCTTGTCTATTGGTTTTTCTGTCTCATATGAGCTTTTAAATCAAAAAACATAATGGCACAGAGAAAAAATTAAATTGGCATGAATGTTGATAATGGCAAAACCAACCAATATGCCAATTTTCTGCTTAACACCAGTGACTTAATTTTCAATTTAGTGACTAAATCTGTTTTATCTGTTAATGTATTTTAACAATTAATCACCTGAATAATTATTCATTTCTGCAATTTTGGTACTAGGCATTAAGCAGTGACACTGTATATAATTAATTTTGTTTTAATTGTTTAAATTTTTAAATGCACGTTTCTGCAGTCATAGTATTGAGCATTAAGCACTGTATGTGTGTTAACATCACAGACAAGAAGCAACGGTCAATGAGATGTATTTACAGCTAAGATCTGACCTTCTCAGTGACAGATTCTCGTGCACTGTAGAACAGGTAGGATAGGTATTTTTGTCTAGCTATGATCTCAGTAAGTATCGAGTCCAGCGCTTGCCATTTGAAAATGAGAGGTGATTAAAAAATTGATTGCACTGCACATGGTAGGCGATCAGTTATTACAGGGAACATTATAGTACCACGCTACCACCGTTGAGTGTAGACGCTAAGATCAGAGGTTTCTCCCCTCAGCACCAAGAAGCAATTGCCTCTTAGTCACACCAACCCCTCCTTTTTCTCCTTTTTGTCTCTTTTCTTTAATCTTTTTTTTCTCCCATCCCACATTTTTTTTCTTCTTCTCCAAAAGATTTGTCTAGGGGCCTACAAAGTCTGGGGTGGAGCCCTGGAAGCAAATGCATTTTTACTAATTTTAGGGCTTTTAAAAGGCAATTTATGGTAGCATTAAACTAAGTCATTTATGAGCACTTACAGATCTACAAGCAAAAAAATAGACTAAATACATTGGCTTAACAAAGCAACAATGCTGCAAATGAAATTTCAAAATGCAGTGACGGAAAAAGTTGTAGTAAACCAGTATCTTTCGAAAGAGCTTTCGTATCATCTGTGGCTGCTAAAGTTTGCTTTTCAATTAGCAAACGATGGCAAAGTGAAAAATGACTGATCGAAAATTTGTGCCAACCTGGCGACCAAAAATCACTGAGCATGGCCAGCAAGTAGGCGATCGAAAAATCGATTGCCTGGCAAGCATTTATAGGGTGGGCCAAAAAAAACGGACCTGTTTGAGCGTTGATAACTCAGTGGTGGTTAGTGGTAGAAAGTTGTGTTATACGTCAAAAGTTTCAGAATGCTGTAAAAAATAAACGACAAATTTGCATAGTAAAGCATTTAAATATTCTTTGCCTAATTTGCATAAATATTCGTCACCCCCCCAATATTCTGCCATATTTGACTGTAACACATGGATTTAACATAGATATTTGAGCTTTTATAACTTTGCAATGTTTATTGGTGGAAAAGCACGTAATATGCCAAAAGTTTTGAAATTGTGTACAGAAAAAGTGTACAACTTACATGTCTCTGCATTTAAATATTCTTTGCCTGATTTACACAAATCTGCCCCACCCCTAAAATCATGCTAAATTGGCAGTAACACATAAATTTAACTTGATTTTTATTCAGCGTATAGTGAAATATCAACAACCATTAACACATACGTTAAGTTTAGATGAAATTCAACATAAGCAGTTGCCCAGCTTTTGCATTCATAACCGTCACCAGTTTTTTAGGCAGCTGATCGATCGCCGGAGTCAATGTGTTCAGGATCAGCTGAGCCCAGCATTCGATTAGCACACGTTTTAGCTGGTCAGTTACTGAAATTGTGTGACCATGGTATCTGTTGCAATGCCCCCACACTGAATAATTTGTAGAATTTAAATCTGGATTTTTTGGCAGTGAGTTTTTGAATTTAATGAACTCGGGCACATTTGAGTGCAGGCAAATGCCTAATTTCAGGGGTAATGAAGATTTATGCAAATTAGGCAAAGAATATTTAAATGATTTGCTATGCAAGTTCAGCCCTTTTCGTCTACAACATTCTAAAACTTTTGACATATGACACGCCTTTCTACGGGTAACCATCTCTGAGTTATCAACGCTCAAACAGGTCCAGTTTTTTTTGGCCCACCCTGTAGATGATCAATTTAGGTGATCGATCGATCGCCTCAGATGGCAAGCCCTCAGCCAGTCTGATTTTTGCTGTTGATTTTTGTCTTCACCACCAGTGCAATTGATTGCCTGGAAACTTCTGCATTTTTACTTAGATTTTTATTTTTTAGTTTGTAAACCTTTAATCACTTTGTATAGGTATTTGGTTATTGATTGATTAGATTGGCTGATTTATTGATTGACTTGGTTGATTGTTCAGACGTTGTGTCTGGGAGCGCTGGCTCTGCGCGTGGAGTGTCCAGAAGGTGGTCGCCTGGATGAAGCTTCAGTTGACTATTACATTGCTGCCTCGCTGCTTCGTGGACCTGCCACCAGAGCAAAGCTGTATAACTCACTGCTACGAGAGTATGAACACGTTGCTGAGACTGTGTCACGTGATGATGCCAAGATACTTTTCATTCAGGTTTGATTTGTCTCATGTCCAATCTGGTCAATATGCAGATTTGTAAACCATCCTCTTATCGTCAAGCACATTTTGAATTTTGATGGACTACACCTGTTTAAGTGCAGTATGTCAGAGATATCTCGGAGTTCATACACTGAAAGAAAATGTTGAATTTTGCAACATTTTTGCTTTTGTTAAAGACAATAACTTTTACAAAAATATAACATTGCTTTTATATTAGTTTAATTACCTTGCATTGATTTTAGCAAGTGTTTTATCATATTTTAAATACATACATTAAATGCTTTTAATCATTTATTTTGCTGAATGGTTTATTTTGTGCTGATGTACCGTTAAGAAACTACTTTCTCATTCACCTCTTGAACACAGGTTCAGAGGCACCTGTTACAAGTAGGCATGATCAGAGAGCCATGATTTAAGGGCTGAGTTAAAACGGGAGGCAGACTCTATTCCAACAGATGCTATTCCGACAAATGCTATTTCGACTGAAGTTCACGTCGACAGACACGTCATTACGTTTTATATTCACATTCACCAGGGTCCAGGAGGCAACAGTTTCATGTGTAATGCAGTACGATGCACTTAATATTAAAAGTACGGTTTTTGCTTAAAGTTATGGTTCAGGTTAGGGTTAGCCTTTTTCAAACATTTGTGTGACAGTAATGCACACCACAAGTTAGCATACAATATAGGTAATGAATTCAATGGTGGTAGATGTAACTACAGAACTTGCTGATGGCTGCTCGTGACGTTCTACTTGGTAGACCTGAGGGGCGAGTTGGTTGACTGGCGATCTGTGAAGCTATAGCAGAGGTCGTCAGTCGTTTGGCTGTTTGAATAGTAATTGTCAGAATAGAGTACTGTACCCAGTTAGAACATTGTGAACCATATTGCTCTTACTCTGCTGAGACCGAAGTCTACAGGGTGGGCCAAAAAATGACCCAACATATTTTTGTCACAACTTCGTCAAATCTCCACCAAATTTGATAATTTTTGACATACACATAGCCAAGATGATAGAATTGTGTGAGGTACACTCGTTTGCTACCTCATCTAATTTGTGTCAATGCACTACCGTGTAAAACACAGATGCTGCACATATTTACATTATGTGGTCATTATCAGTATCAGATTGTTCATTTTTTATTATCAGTTCGACAGAGGGTGCCACATGATTTAATAATTTTGTAGTATTAAATATTTTACGCTGAAAACAGCAGACAACAAAATAGCTGACTTATGAGCTCAAAACACATTAGTCCGTGAATGAGTGCTGTGATATGATCAGTTGATTGTTAATGCTGCTGTCAGTCGTGACATCACGTCGAAGTTGTTGTGTACATTTTGGGCATAAATTCTAAAAATTTGGAAGCATATTGTTACAGAAACTTATAATTCTGTTAAATAAATCACATTTTGGTTTATTGTGTAGTTAATTGAGTCGTTAGAACTTTTTCAGTGACAACGACTAAGCATTATGCAACAATTTGAAGCATCTACATTTTACACAGTAGTGTGTTGACATAAATTAGGTGAGGTGGACAATGAATGTACCTCACACAATTTTATCGTCTTGGCTATCTGTATGTCAAAAATATCAAATTTAGTTGAGATTTGACAAAGTTCTGACAAAAGCAAGTTGGGTCATTTTTGTGGCCCACCCTGTATTTCGCACAGTTGCTGCCGATGTGTGGAAGCTGTGCTGACTAATACTTTAATGCGAGCACTGTTTGTAGCAAATGAAAAGAAACTTTATTACTATCGCTTGAAGTTGTTACATCTAATCCATATGTTGGCTTAGCTGAAACTGTGATTTTATTATCACATAAGGCTAAAATAAAGTGTTGTATAAATTAGTAATCAACATTGTATTTAACATTGTATTGGTGCATACTGTGTTTAGAGTGTGACGAAGTTGCCAGAATATGGTTATCATTTCTATAAAGTTTTTCAGGCATGTATTCAAATGTCTCTTTGTGTTAGAATATAGTACTGGAACAAATTTTGGGAGAATTTGGTTTTGGCTTTAGTTGGTTAACATGGAATCATGAAACTGAATCATGTCACTTACTGAAACTGATTTATTTATGCTCTGTCAGTGTCAAATGTCAATGTCAAATGTAAATTTATATAGCACATTATCGTTAAAAACCTCTAATGCACTGTACACACTAGTACTGTGAAAACAAAAACGTCTTTAGCAGCTGTCTGCAGAACGTCTGCAGAACATTCCGGGGGTCAACCGGGTGTAAATATAAATGTCACCGTTAATTAGGCCAACCCTGAAAACCATTATCATTGAACCAAAAATTACGACTCTGTCTTGCACACAATGGAAGCTATGACAGTTTAAAGAATTTTTATATTTTCCCCATAGGCACCGTTGTAATTTTTTTCTAATTTTTTGAATAAATAAGTGAAAAATAAAATGTTTATTTTATTACAATCAAAAGGCACTTTCTTGCACAGAACCGCGTCATTTGACGTATTAAGCGCAAAAATCGGTTTAACTGACTCGCCTGTAGGCGAGTTGAAGAACCAAAAAAGTGTAGTAAATTTCGAACAGGAGGTGTGTATATTTTACCTATATGGGGAGCAAAAACCTCTGGACAGATTGAAAAGCCCAAATTTTTTTGGTGGTAGGGGTCCACGACTTAATCACGCCATTCAAATTTGGTGACGATCGGTTCAGGGGTTTTTGGTTGGCTGAGGGTCAAAGTTTGCCTTTTTCCATAGACTTTGAAGGTCGTCCTTACAACACTCACACTATCGTGTGAGGTGTGATGAAAACTGGCAAGTTTTTTTATATTTATTATTTGCTGTTTTATTAGCAAATTTAATTGTGAATTTGTGAGTTAAAAGCAATAATGTGATGCAAAAGAATCACGTGACCATTTGACTCATGGTGGGTGACTTCCTATAGGCGGTCCATTGTGACCATGCGTCTGTCTTGCATCGTTACGAAGATATGGCGCCTCAAAGATAATGGGGTCACGACTTTGACCTTTTGTGTTTACGTGACGTCATGGGTCACGTGACCGTTCGACTCGCGGTAGGTGACTTCCTATGGGTGGTCCATTGTGACCATGCGTCTATCTAGCACCGTTAGGGACATATGGCGTCTCAAAGATAATGGAGTCACGAATTTGACCTTTTAGGGTCACGCGACGTCATCGATCACGTGACCATTCGACTCGGCATATGTGGTTTCCTATTGGTGGTCCATTGTAACCATGTGTCTAACTTTCACCGTTAGGGAGATATAAAGCCTCAAACTTGCATTTGCCCATGTTAAAGGCCAAAAGTTCACTGCGTATGCGCCGTGTCACGTCACCTGTAGGCAAGGGGTCCAAAATGACCACATATTTGGAATTCCCGAGGCCACATTGCCTATTCACTATGCAACTTTGGTGGGGCTACGATGACGATTAAGGGTAGTTTGTAGATGAGTTATTTTTCAAAGTTCGAAAATGGGCCACAAATTTGTGGTTTTTGGGGAGTAAAAAGGGAAAATATCAAAAATGGATGTCGAGACCCCCTAGGAAATAAATCCCTACTGGAACACGTCATCCAGTGCAAAAAATACGGCGATACTCCCAAAAATGTGTTCTCCAGAGCTTGGCAGGAAAAGTATAAAAAAGACGAAGAAAAAAAGAACCCATTATTGAACGTTATATTTCACCCCTTTGCCACGCTGACCCTGCTGGGCCGATTTGTACCATTTTTGGCAGGTAGGGTCACATGGCCGACGTAATGATACAAGGCAAATATTTCAGTTGATTTATTCAGAGGTTTGGGGGCTACAGGTGCCTAAAATCTGGGGTTTTCCATAGACTTAGATAGTCGCCTTTACAACAGTATTACGCACTACCGTGCTACACTGTGATGTAAAATGGCAATTTGTGCATAGCAGTTGACCCTGTTAGCAGGATATGCCACCAGAGTTTGCTACAGTGAGCACAAAAGTCTATGGCGGGAATCATTTGTGGAAGAAATAAGTTTTCAGTTTTGAACGAAAGTGTGATACCTCTGCTAAGTGTTGTAAGCATGTGTGTTTGACACTTGTTCAGTCGGAGCAATATGCAGGCCCAGTGTCGTCATATTGTATGGCATTGTAGGCGGTTGTACACTCATCATGCAACTGTAACCTAAACCTGTTATTTGACTTCTTGAAATGAAAACTGGTATGCTAGTTACTTTTGTGCTGGGAAAGACTCGCAACTATTTTGCATTTATGTTTTTTTCTCTATTTGAGTGAGAAGTCCATATGAAACAATAGAGCTGTTAGGATGACTAAAATATGAGTAACAAGCTGTGCAATTGCTGAGTTGCTTATTGTTTGTAGGACTGTAAACACACATCACGTCCAGTGTGGCTTGGTATCAGCCTGGATGGAATTCTAACAGCGGAAAAGCATGGAGACAACTTGCTTGTAGCCGACAAGTTTTATCTGTGGTCGAACGTTGAGAAAATCTCCCACAAAAAGCATCGCTTCAGCGTCAGACCCAAGCCTTTGGCGAACAGCGGCGGCTCAACGGACAAATATAACTTCTTCACTGAAAGCTACAGAAAGTTAGTGTTTAGTTTACTGTAAAATGCAACACTGTTTGGTTTTGAATTATTTTCGTACCACTGTTATTTTCTAAGTAGTTGGTTTTTACTTCCGACAAGGAAGATGAGTTAATGTATTTGGGTAAAGTTTATCTACTTCTGGGCCAGATTGAAGATAGCTCAAAATGTCATGAACTAATTTTGACAAGAGCTTCGATCATTCTTAATTATTAATATTACGTATAGCGTATCAGTGATAGTGATGATGATTTCACTAATTGATTGATTGACTAATTGTTTTGTGCAAGGAGCCAGTACTTGTTTAGTCTGTGCATGAGTCATCATCGCTTCGTGCTTACGACAAAAGTCTCGGAGACGCTGCGACGGCTTAGTAGTACAACCACTATCGACACCGGTCGTACATCCCGCGGTGTCCGAATCATTGCATCCCAGCTTTCATTTAGTCCGGATCTGCATCCCGACGGACTGTCAGAATGTTCCATGCATCGTATTGCATCTGTGAACAGTGGTGGAAAAGTGTTGGGTAGAGATCGTGGGATATTCAGACATCAGAGTGTTGGCAGCTGTGATCAGAATTTGGATGCTGGATGGTCACCTGAGCGTCAATTTACTTCGGTCGAATTTCGTAGAGATGCCTTCGGTTCAATGAGTTATGACAACGAAGCTACGCCAGTGGATACTGCTTTGCCTTTCAACATTGCTGAGGTAACTGTGACCACTTTCTGATTAGCATGACGTATATCATGATGGTTTGCATGATGCTGTTTGGATCAAGCTTTTATTGATAATGGAGACTGAAATAACACTGGCAGGGTGGCAGTAAAATCACTGTTAAGATAGCGATAGTGTGTATGTGTATCTGCGAAAGCAAAGCAAGTAAAGCGGTTATGTTTTTTGTTGGTAGATTTTATTATCTGGATTACTCAAAAAATTTAGGAACAGATTTTGATGAACTGTTTGAGATTGAAAGGTTTGGTTGACTTAAGGAGAAAATGATTTCGATTTTTGCTAACAAACAAATTTTTTGGCGGGTTTTGGATCAGAGTTTGGATCTGGATCTAGATAATAATTGCCAAACTCTTGCTGGATACTGTGACAGTGGAATATGCATGCGCACGACCATGATACAGCAAACAGCTGGTTTCTGAAAGATGGTAGGCCTACCGATGGAGTCAGGTAATGAATTGTCACGTAGGATTTTTTAACACTATGAAATAGCAGCTGTATTGATTGTTTTATATTGGCCAGGTAGCAGCAGCAGTCTCAGTGGAGGTTCGGGATCTCTGATCATTTCTAATAATGATAATTTTTTATGATGTGCATAGGGAGAGTTGTTTGAAGTTGCGTTGATGAAACCAGATGCTGCAGTTAGTTTTGGGTTTGGCATCACACGTGATAACAGAACATCTCCATCATTGATGAAAATAGCACAGATCACACCGGGCGGCATTGCTGACGTAGATGGGCGACTGCATATCGGCCACCGCTTGCTGTGTGTACGTACATGTAAACAAGAAATTTGAGCTAATACTCACAAAATAAAAATCCCTTATTTTGGAAGTTCTAGGCCTTTCAGAATCATCTATGTTGATTATTAAATTTGGTGACTATTGAGAGCCAGTGTACGACTTCCTATTAGTGAACTAGGCCCTATCTCGCACTGTTATTGGCTAAAAATTACAAATTTTTTCTACACTCCTCTCATTTAGCACTCTTGTTCAGGGTGATCCCCTTCGAATTCATGGAAAAACTTTACGTTTCCTAAAACTAGAGTCTTTCAGGCAGCCGATGGTGAAGATTTGGTGATTTTAGCTTGCACCATTTTTGACTGATCTACCTGTGTGACGGACAGACAAAATTGCAATGGCTAAGACAAGCTACAGCAGCTGCTTTTGCACGTAAAAAGTGAAGTTCTTGCCAAGCCACAAGTCCTATAGGGTGGTGCTAATCCCATTTCCTTAGCCCTCAGCCAGAAACCAGTTTGCACTGCCTGACTGTGGAAGCAGTGCTGTTGTCTGTGTCTGTGTGCATGGATTTGTGTGTTTGTCACTGTTTATCTGCATCGTATTGTGTGCCTGTTTATGCCCCAGCATTTTCTGTCCGTAAAGGGATGGCCAGGCTGAGTTGACTTGCTAATTTGTGACTTTAACACTACACTGTGTCCCAGAAGAACTTCGCACCTTTGTTATTGTCCATATCTTTGCCAAATAGTAGTTATGTATTTATTTGTTTACCTACAGTACATATATTGTGCTGGTGGTGTGTCTGTGTTTGATTATGTGGATCTATGGTTGTGATGTTGATGTGAACAGATCAATGGTGAACTGGTGACAGGCCTGAGTCAGGCAGACGCCGTTAGTCTGGTCCGAAGAACTGGTAACAGCCTTCACCTGACTGTCTACCACCAGTCAGTACCAGTAATACTACTACTACATGCTGTTATTACTACTGCCGTTACTACTACTACATCACTACACCACCACCACAACAACTACTACTATTACTTTTTTACTACTAAGTCAGACTGACGTTGTTAGTCTTGTGGCGAGGACTGGCAACACCGAGTTAACTTAACTGTCTACCACCAACATGTAAATCTACTACACCATTACTGCTACTGCACACTTCTACCGTTACCACTACTGCAAGGACGATGACCATTACTACTGCTACTACTAAAAAGTTGAAGATGTGTATGATCTTTATAGGAATTCCGTCTCAATGCCACTGAGCATCGCCTGCCATACTGAGATCAAACGCTGTTATCTGCCATTCAACACGTGCTTCCCTTGAACCCCAGACAGGCAGTCGATTTACCTATCGCAGAGGGATGGAAGACTGAGTTATCGTTAAAGTTTGTGGTTGGTTATATACTGAGATGGTTTACTCGTTTGCAGACAAGTCACGTGACTTATCCAAGTACTAACTGCTTGATAGTGAAATGACCAGAAACGGAAGGGAATCTATTTTGCGGTCTTTTGATCACCAAGCTAGCATCGCAACTACTGTTACTAATCTTACTACTTGTTTACATGTTTCTCATTCTCTTTTCTTATCGCTGTTGAGCTGTTAGATGCTTTTGTTATGCCGTTAGGGCGTTTACGTCGTTTTAAGCTTGACTTTATTACCTCCGCCAAGGAGGTAATGTTTTTGCTAGACTTTGTTTGTCTGTTTGTCTGTCTGTGTGTTAGCAAGATAACTCAAAAAGTTATGGACGGATGTTTCTGAAATTTTGAGGGTATGTCGGGAATGGCACAAACTACCAGTGATTTAATTTTGGGGGTGATCCGGAAGGAATCCTGGATTCTGGATCACTTTGAAATTTTCGTTACCATTGCTTTCGATGGGGCATAAGGGAAACTGCTGCAAAACCGAAGATGGTGCTGCCACCTAGCGAACAACATTGCCTTGGCAGAGGTGTGTGGGCTCTGACTGCTTTCTAGTTGATTGATTGCTTGAGTGATTGATCGATTGGAGTGATAGTGATAATTATAAAGGCAGTAAGTGAGTTTATTAATGTTGCCATTTGTTGTATTTTAGCATACAAAGACCGCCTGGTGAGTCAGTCCTTGATGACGGGCTGGATGTTGGTGTCAGTAGTACCACTGAGTTTGACAGCAACAGAGTCATTAACCAGCCACCTTCTCAGCAGACAACAACGATGAGTTATGACAACGCACCTAGGGCACCTCGTGTTAAACCACCACGCAACAGTTAGTAACTGGAACAATCCCTTGCATCATTTATCATATTTTTTGCCAAACTGATCGATGTTCAAAATGCTTTTACTGATAGATATGGAAAACAATTGCCACAGAACTGTCATTTTACTTCCCACCATGCCTAGAAGGTATTGCTACACTACATTGTAAAATATTATATATGAAAAATTGCACCAATTGATGCACAGCAACATGTTTCAATTAAAGAAAACACTTGAATGTTGTTCAGTGTGAATAACTTTTTAGCAAATGTACTCCAGGTAACAAATTTAAAAATAAGAATACACGTTTTTATTATGCACGACATCAGAATGCTTCACGCATCTTAGCTATGGCCTGTACATTTGTCTGTCTGTCTGTCTGTCTGTTTGTCACACTCTTGATCTGTATCAAAACTGTGCAAACTAGGAACGCGAAATCTTTACAGTGGCTATCACAAGGACTCTTTTTTGTGACAAAATTTTGTGCCCCTGTGTAAGGGGTTTCCCGTCGAACGAGGGCGTCAAAGAGGGGCACTCCCCCCCTAAAAAGACGTTATTCTGCTACTATTGGCCAGGGTTGTGGCCACTGCGTTGCATGTAAATGATCACGAAATGTTTAGCTCTGCTATCGGCTGCAACATGGATGCTAGAGTTTCAGAATTCATAAAGTTTTCCATAAATTCGAAAAGTCACTTATTGAAGGTGCTAAATATAACGGGATACAAAAATTTGCGATTTTAAGATTTAAGTAGCCGTGGCGTATTAAAGAAACTTCACTTTAGCGGAAATGACTTCCTATAAACTTGGCCTTATCGACTGACACAAAAATCAATATCTTGAAGTCGGAGAAATGCGAGCCAATATTGACATTTTAACATGGCGTTAGTTGCACTTTTGTTCACATCAAGTGCACCAGGGGAACTGTTTAGCATTATCTTTCTTGAAGCATTTCCATTGTCGCAGTTTACCTGGAAAACGCTTTGCTTTATTAAATTTGGCGTGTATTTCAGCATTTCCTTCACTGCCTTCATCATGAAGTTGCTGTTTACATACAATCCGTCTTTTTTCCAACCCAATACGCCTAATGTTCGCTTGATGCCATTGTCGTAAGTGGATGTGAGTCGAGTCATAAGTGCCGAGTCTGCTTTCGTGTGAGCAAATACGCTGTTCTTCAGAATGTAGTGCAGCAGATCTTCCTCGAATTCGTTCGCACACAGTGTGGCCACATTCACATTACGTCTATCTCAAATTCTCCGGCAGTGCCGCTGTCGGCACTGAAGAGTCTGGCTAGATTATCACTTTCTGCCATGCTGCCGGTAACAATCATGCAATTGTTGTTCGTGTGCAGCATCTGTGTTTCACACGGTAGTACATTGACATAAATTCGGTGAGGTGGTCAGTGAGTGCTCCTTGCATGATTTCATTAACTTGGCCATCTTTCTGCCAGAAATTATCAAAGTTAGTGAAAATTTGACAAAGTTATGACAAAAACAATTTTGACTGTTTTTTAGACACTGTGTATAAGGGTGTTTGCATTGGGTTTATTATCATTGCAGGAGATCTTCAGTTATCAAGGATGCTGGATGTCATAAGTGATGAGGAAGCAGCTGCCGGAGCAATTGTCCACCCAGTGACTGCAGATCTTGTCATGTACTCAGGCAGTAACCTGACAGCCATCATCAGACAGTTGAAGAGTCAGTTAGCATGCGAGGACCCCAGCCAAGAGTTCAAAGTTTGTTTTTTGTTTACGCTATAGCGCCTTAAATTGGCAGTTTGGTGTAGTGGTTAACACGTTGGTTTGATTAAACACGTTGTGCTGTTTATTGTACTATGTATGTACACTGTACGCCATAGTTCTATGAATGTACACTGCAAAGCATAAAAAACACACCAAAATTTAGCGATCATAGCTTGAAGACGGATGATCAGATTTTAATAATTTTTGGTACGAATATTCCAAACACAACTGGCCATCAAATGACCGTATATATTCCTGCCTCACCGAACGTATGTTGTTGCACTACCTGGGAAAACAAAACAAGCAAAATATTACATTTTTATTCAATGCAATGTCCTTATCTTACCTTACCTTACCTCCGGGGTGGACAGGCTCTTACACCTGCCCAGCGCTGAGGCCGTATCATCTCGGCCCAATGCGCGTCCCCGAATGTAACCAGAAGGTTACAGGTAGCGGCCATAAAGCCGTAATGGCTGCGAAGCCGTAAATAAACGGCTGTAAAGCTGTAAGTAGACGGCTATAAAGCCGTAGTCAGCTGTGAAGCTGAAACCGGCACAAGAGAACTGGTATCGTGTAGCAATATGCCTACACGAATTTGGTCAGCGCTTAGTCGCTCCTCGCCTCCAGATTTTAGAAATTTTTCGGGTCATCGGTGCTGAGCCCCACCACCACGGCAAGGTGGCTGACCTCGGTGGGGTCAATGCAATATCATTATTTAATTAAAAAAATAATGCACATTTGGCACATTTTGTCTAAATTTCTAGCACTCTAATTGACAGTTTATTTAGTTGTCTAGTTGTGCAACTGCTGACATATATATTCGAATTATCGGCCATTTGTGTAAGCACAGGCAGGGAGGCCTGGGAGGCGCATTCTCTATGCATTGATAGCAGTGTTGACAATGTTCTGCTTCAGACTTCAACCAGTCGCTTTTTGAGTTTATTGATATTCCTAAACAGAGTCCCATAAACTTGCTGCTGCGTAACACTGCAAACATTGTCGAATGGACTGTGATCAGGGCTGTTAAGGGCTACGTATTTGGAATGACTAAATTTGCTGATGTTTTTTTCTTTTTTTTACCTCATGTTGCATTTGTTCTGTTTCCCAAGGTAATGCAGCAACAGATGTTAGGTGAGCTGGAAATTTGAATGGCTATTTGATGGCCAATTATGTCAGAAATGTTTTTACCAAAAACTGTTAAAATCTTAGTATCCTTCTCCAAGTTACTATCAATAATGTCACGGTTGGTTTTTGGCGTTTTTTGTTCATTTTAACGCTGATTTCATGTGTTTTGATTTTCCCAGGTAGTGCAGAAGCATATGTTGGGTGAGGTGGAAACTTGAATAACCGTTTGTTGGCAAGTTATGTCAAGAATAGTTGTACCAAAAATTATTAAAATCCGATAATCCATCTTTAAGTTATGATCGATAAATTTTATAATGTGTTTTTATGCCTGACAGTGTAGTTTGCCAGGCGTTCAGTGGACATCGTGTTGTGAACATTTTGATGCAAATAACTTTCAGTACAACTTTTTCGTGGTCTAATAGTATAGTACACAGTTGGTTTGTTTGTTTCTGTTTAGTTGCATTTATTATGTATTGTCTCTTTTAGTTATTTTGTTTTACATTTGTTTTTATTTTCTCTATAACGTGATAAATAGAAATGCATGTTTCGCATTGCATGTTTGCACATTAGATTTAAGAGCATTTGTGGATGTGTGTTTTTTAGTTATTTTGTGTTGTTTTTTTATTTAGCACCGTAATATGTTCAATAACGGTGAATTGTGATATTTCAGACTCTGAAGTTGCAAGCATCTCTGCTGGATGAATGTGTGGTGGCTGGGCGATTTGAGAACAGATCCAAGAACAGATATCGCAATGTCCTACCATGTATGGGTCTTGAAGCATGTCATTTTAGTAAATCACAATTAAATTAATTAGACTTTAAGGTAAACAGATTATTTTAGAGGATGTTTAAGACTAGCAATATTTATATTGTTAACTATTGTTGGTCACATTTAATTCAAAATGCCAATTTTTTGCATTCACTGAAGGTTCAAGAAGAAAATGTTAAAATGTGGAAGTATGTTTGTAACTAGATTTAAACTAAAGTTGCATATATTGTATATATAATCGCATTAGTTACGTTTCTTCTTTTCTCCCTGCTTTTCTGTCTGTTTGTTGTATAGCTGTCTGATTTTCCAGACTTAGCTATTGCTTTTGGAGCTGCTGTAGGTTTGGCCAGTCCACAGAAATGTACTTATGTGAATTTTTGTGGCATTAGTACTTTTGCAGGCCGGACGCCTTTCCCAATGCCTGACCAGTAGCATAAAAGCAAGCGAAGAAGGCTGTCATATAATCACAGCTGTTTAGCACATTGACAAACAACGTTTAATTAAGCTGTGTCTGCAGAGTGAGTGGTTAAAACGTTGCAGATGACAGTTGCAGAGTTGTGTTGCAAGGCTCAGGCAGCGATTACATCAACGCCAGTCATGTTGAATACATTGTTCGCGATGCCAGTGTTGACATTGCAACATGTCGCTACATTGCAGCTCAGGTATCGACGATCGTCCAACCATCTCCAATGTATTATTGACCCGTTACATTAGTGCTGTAGTGTCACAATTTTTAACAATCTGTATATTCCTTCAACTGTTATGCAAATGGCAGCGATATCTAAAAATAGATTTTATGGAAATTTGCCACTCCATGTACACGTTTCATCTGTTTTTTGTCTGATTCAAGCTAGTTAACAATAATTTCACTGTTTCTGCAATACTACGAAGGAATGTATAAACAAACAGAGTAAATAATGACGCCATATCTAGCTAATGCAGGATTGGTCGCTGACCAGCAATTGTGCAATCCATTTGTCGTGTCGTCGTGATTGTTCTCAAATTCCATTAGAATGAGCTTGTCACAGAAATGGTTTGAATCTACGAAAATTTCCCATGACATCCCAGTTTTATGGTTCGCATGCATGACTTCTCTATGACAGGTCACCACCTTATTGAAAGTCGTCTGAGTAGATTTTTGGTTTTTATGTGGCAACGACGTCTGAGCTTCTTATAAAGTTAGATTTTAACAAAACATGTTTGTGAAGAGGTTAATTACGTGACGTTGTGTTACACAGGGACCTTTGTCAGAGACTGTGGAAGACTTCTGGCTGATGGTTTATGAGCAGCGAGTGTCAGTCATTGCAATGATGACTCAGATCATTGAGAACAACAGATTACGATGTGCTACCTACTGGCCACAGACAGTTGGAGATACGCTTACCATTCACAATCAGTCAGCATACCTTAAGATAATTTGTGATCACTACCTAATTACTAGAGATTGGAAAGAGCCCTCATGGCTAAAGTTCTGTTCTGTTCGAGTTCTACCAAACGTAAGAGTTCGGTTCAGGTTTTTTGCAGTTACAAAAAGTAAGAGTTCGGTTTTAGTTTGGTTTTAATATGTTGTGTTTTCAATTCGGTTCGGTTCGTTTTTATGTGGGTTCTAAAAACGTACATGCCATTTCTAAAAAAACGTGCTGTTTAACCGTCGAGTATGTCAAGGTATAATAAGCAATGATCAATCAACACACAACGATATTTGAAAGCCTGTTCTAAATAAGTCATTCAAAAATTGAAAGGCCTGTCTAAAATCCATCTAATAGCGGTCAGAAATGTGACTGTGATAATTGTGATGTGACTTAACGCCTACCGGTACATAGATGCACTGATGCTACACCACAGAAATGGCTAAATTTTAAAGAACTTTTTAGAACCCAGGCAACAGGGTTTGGTTCGGTTTGGTTCGGGTTCTTTATCAACATGAGTTCGGTTCAGTTCAAGTTTTAGGTGTAGTATTTGCTTTTGAGTTCTAGTTTGGTTCGGTTCTATCCAAAATGCGGGTTCTAGTTCGGTTCGTTCAGTACGTTTTTGGTTCGATTCCCGTCTCTACTAATTACTGAGTTCAGAAAAACACTCACATTTTTTTTTATATCTGTGTGAAAAATGTTTTAGATTCCACCAAATTTTTCAGTTATGTTTAAGAGGAAACAAATATTGCACTGTTAAAAGATTAAATATTCTTTGCAACCATTGACGTCATGCTGACGCCGTATTTCTGCATTTGTTAATTCATTGTTTTACCGTTGAAAGACAGACATTTGATGAAATGTTAAAATGCATCAATTGATTGTTGTGTTGATTGAACAAAAAATATGCTAATCCGTCATGCAGTTCTTCATAGTGAACTGTTTCCGTGGTTTATCTTCTTGGCTGAGTGTGAGATCCTCAATTTTGTTGATGTTGGCAGGCGTACACGCACTGCGTCACTCCGTGGATGACCACTTGCCCACTATCAGTCGAACGGCTTTGTATTGCTGGTCATGTTATTTTTTAATTTAAAAGTTTAACTCCATCTTTATTCAGTTGTCTGTCCATTGTCCAGAAACATTTTGCACAAACTTGCAGCTTCAAATTCCTTGCTAACTTGCAAATATTTTATCGGATGTCTGTCTTCAACGGTAAAACACATAACTTACAAACACTGATATGACGTCAGCATGACGTCGCCGGTGGAAAAGAATATTTAACTTTATCACGGAAGGAATACTTATTTCCTCCTAAACTTTCCCTGAAAATTTCATAGAAGGTTAAACATTTTCCGCGAAGATATAAAAGAAAACATGAGTGCATGAGTGGGCGTTTTTTCCAAACACAATGTATAGCAGTACACTGTGTTCCAAAAAACATCCCCAACATTTTCGACTGTAACTTGAAAAGCAAGAATCAGATTTTGGTAATTTTTGGTACGAGTATTCCTGACACAACTTGCCATCAAATGACTAATCAGTTTCTTACCTCACCAAACATTTGTTTCTGCACTAACTGGGGAAAGCACAATCAGTGAAATATCACTTTTTTATCCAATGCGATACGATTGTTTAATTAACATAAAGTGTAAAAACACTTTTTGTTCGCATTTCTGACATTTTGGCCGACATTTCATCCAGTTGTTCATTTTTCAACTGCCTGCAGTAAAATTGTTTGAAGTGTTGGCCAACTATGCGAACACAGGCAAGGAGACGCTTTCTCCATTCATTGACAGCAGTATCGATAAAGTTCTGCTCCAGACCAATCCAAGCTGTACCAGTCACTTCTTGCCTTCACAAACATTCCTAAACTTCGTCTGGTAGACACACTGCTGCATGACAGTCAAACCTTGTAATAGATTGGCCCACAGGTTAGGATAGATGGAATTTATTGACGTTTTTCATTCATTTTAACACGTATTATGCTTGGTCTGCTTTTCCTAGGTGGTGCAAAAGCAGACGTTGGGTGAAGTGGAAACTAAAACACTTATTTAATACCCAGTTGTGTCAGAAATATTTCTGCCAAAAAATGTTAAAATCTGCTGATCATTCTTCAAGTTACGATCGATAATGGTGGGGATGTTTTTTCAGGTTTTCTGTTTATTTTAACACATATTTCGCTTGATCTGCTTTCCCTATGTAATGCAGAAGCATACATTGGGTGAGGTGGAAAACTGAACGGCCGTTTGATGGCAAGTTTTATCAGGAATATTCGTACCAAAAATTATCAAATTCCGATAATTGGTTTTCAAGTTACAGTCAAAGTGTCGGGGATATTTTTTTGAGACACAATGTAATACTGATAGTACTAGTACTATGTTACTTAAATGGTAATAACAATAATGTCATGTGCTAGCTACTTATCACAGACTATTGGAGCTACTCTTAACATTCACATACAGTCAGTCAGTAGTACCTAATGATAAAAAATTAACTATTAATGATACACGGTACCCAATAATAATAATAATAAATTAATAGTAATAGTAATAATAACAGTAGCAGCAATAATAGTATTGCTACCTAATGATAATGACGTTAATATCAACAACAACTAAAGTAATTTGGCACTAGTCAGTGAAGTAAAAATGGAGTCCACGAGTGCTGGATAAGTATGTGAATGAAAAAATTCTTCGTCTTCAGCCATTGTGGCTTATAGGGACAATGTAAAAGGAAACAAGACAAAAATGACTTATGTAGGGCCTGCAACATAATTGTCTGTCAAAATCTGTATGTAACTTGTGAAGTTGTCTTGCAAATGAACATACCCGAAAACGTTGCCTCTGCTGAACTTTACCAACAAGTGAGTTTTTAGTTGCAAACAACACGTGGCAGACTCATTTACTTGTTGTTTTTGTTGTCATGTTGCTATGGCAACCAGGTTAAAGGTGACCCTCGTAGGTGAGCGCCAGACGACGCACTTCATTATTCGACATTTTCACATTGATGACCTGACTTCACCTGCTACTCAACACCTCGTCATTCAATTACACTTCACCTCCTGGCCTCACCATACCGTACCTGACCAATGTCTACCTTTGCTGCAGGTAAAACCCCAGCACCGCATTAATTTCACTTTCTTTTTCATCAGGGTGTTCTGTTCTTTCACAGTGCCTACGTTTGTTGCCGGTAAAAAACCACCCAGGCACTAGTTTCACTTTCGTTCTTCATAGCTTGCACTGCTCAGGCTTACTACTATTTTCTTTCTGTTTCGTATCAATGTGGCCCTTTTTTATAAATTGACTTTATGGTAGGATAGGTTTGAAAGAAGCCACATTGTACCTAAACAGTTTCTATTTGTCTTTATTGCAGTTGAAACTAGCATTAGTACAACCTTTTACTGCACGAATCCTTTAGTTCATGTAATTCCCCGTGAAGTGCTACTAATTTTCACTGAGGGTAGGAGGCTAAGTTGGCCTGAGCTAATCAAAGTATGTATGAGAACAGTATCGACAAAAGATTGAAACAGTACACCGTGGCACTGGCACTGGTGATCTTATCTGCACTGACATTGTCCTGCTGAGGGTAGGAGGCTGAGTGGCCGTTTTTGGCAGTATCGTAGACTGCTGCAGACAGAATGCCATGGCAGTGGAGCAATTTTGATGCACTTTAGTGCCGGTGTCGTACATAGGCCTACTGGCATTCTAAACTGCACCGACACTGTCCCGCTGAGGGTAGGAGGCTGAGTTGCCCTGTGTACTGTGTTGGCAGTATCGTCGAGTGATTCAAACAATACGCCGAGGCAGCGGAACAATCCTGGTGCATTGTAGCGCTGGGGTTGGACGTACTGGCGTTCTTATCTGCATTGACATTGCGCTCACCATCATTGAGCATGATCGACAGGTTTATCAGCCAGTGTTTCCAGTATTAGAAAGGATTTGTGTCAGTCTAATAAGAAGTGTTTTATTAATGTATTTATCTCTCAGATTTGTAACGTTGATACTACGTGTCATTATTTCATGCAAAAAACGATCTCAGTATTGTGTGATAAACGTCAACTGACGTCTTATTTGCTGTTATTCTATAGGTCATGGCAACATAAGGTAAAATAGCATACTTACTAGAAACAGCGGACACTAGCAGTCTAACACAAAACCAAACATATATATTCAAAACTTGTTAACATGTACAGTATCGCACACAATTTCTTAATGTGCAAATATGGTGTCGTATATATATGGTCAGCTAAGTATAAATTTTTAGCTGGCCATAATAACTACTACAGATGCCTTTGTTCCTTTCAGTTTGTGGTGGATTTGTTATACATTTTGTTGCAATAGTGTTGTGTCCCCCGTGTTTTAGCCTGCTTGAAAATTTTCTTTCAAAAATACAAAATTTGGGGCTAGTAAATTTATGGGGGAAAGTTGAAATTGTAGCCCATGTTTCATCTGTACTGTATTGTACTGTATTTCAGATTATTTTTCAACACGTGCATTATGACAATTCAACGTGAAAGACGTTATCGTAGTAATTTTGTTTTTGCGGAAATTTGCAGCCGGCTGTTGCAAAATTGCAACTTACTTCTCCTTCTTCCCTCTTTCTCCCCTATAGTTAACCCACGATGCCAGCTTGTCAAGAAGTCCACGACAAATCGAATAAAGTGGAGTTTGGGTTGTGCAGGTGAACTTGCCACTGATCGTGCAAGCGTTGGACCGGCAAAGACACGGCTTGATCCAGACGCAGGCTCAGTATACGTTCTGCCACCAGTCTGTCCTGACCGCTCTGCAGTCTCTCATTGGCACTGACATGGAAACATAAAACACAACTCATAGTACTTACAGAGTGGCCCAATAAAAAGTAAGCCCCTTAGTTTCTGTCGTAATTTCATGTTGTTGTGGTAGCTCAACAGTTCTGTCTTTTCTCATCAGACATTGAGGAATTCATCCACCACATCCGGGTTTTCCGATAGTTCTTAGGTTGTCATTTGTGTCAGGCATACAGCCAGAGGAACAGATATTGACCTGTTTTCCACATTATTCTTTCACCGATATACAATATGCAGTATATATTTCCTATTAAATTTGCAAACACGTCTCTACACTGCATTGTGAAATCTAGTCGGCTTTAAAACAAGAAGCCCAGCTGTCGCTAAGATAGCCACCTGTACTGGTTAGCAGTGACCTTGAAGGTCATCCAAGGTCGATGATTTCTATCTCATCTGAAACGGCATATGCCACTTCCTATTAGTGATTAAATATAGCCACCTTGGCCGTATCTGTTACTTTTTTGAGATATGGCCAGTTTTCCATTGAAAAACGCACATTTTTCCTACCACTCTCCATTCAACCGCAATTTTGAAAATGTTCCCCTTGCACTAGATCGCTGAAATTTTTCATGTTTAGGTTTGAGACGCATAGCTAATTAAAATATATAAATTTTCCCCCTAAAACCTACCTGTTAGCCAGGGTGCATCTGTTACAGACAGACGACAACTGTACCATAAGCTCGACTGTTACTTAAGTACAGTCAGCTAATAAAGGGTTAATAACTTTCAGTATATTCTAGAGCTGATTAGGCTACATGGATTTTACTATGGGTTTACCGTATTTCAAGTTTACCAGTAATGTGGCCAGTGAAAAAATTTCAAGTTAATTAATATTTGATGAAGTTATGAATGAATGAAAGTTAGGGGCTTACTTTTTACTGACAATCTTGGTACCTATTTTTGTACAACACGATTCTTACATCGAGACATCACGTATTGTATTTTTACTCAGCCAATGCTTAGTTGTATTATTTGTTTTTTTGTGTCTGTGTGTGTTTATTAGTGTGTGTTTATTTTTCTTCAAGTATCATTAGTTATTTTGTTTGTTTTAAAATGCTGTTGATCTCACATCAGAAAATCGGTTAATGTGAAGTTAAGATTTTTGTTGTTTGTTATCAGTTTATGATTTCTAATCCATTTGGTTCCATGTTTTAATTTAGTTTTAAATACCATTTTGTATGATTATTCTAGCAGCTTAATTTCAGCAAAAGCTGTTTAATGTTTTCTGCTTTTTTCTAGAGCTGTCAATTTAATGCCATTAATTAATGTGTTAATAAATTAACACGCATTAAAAAAATTAACGCATGTTAAAAAAATTAATGCACATGCATAAATATGTTTAATTTACTAAATTCTATGAAACAAGTTCCAGTATTCCCTTTAACTGTGGTTATTTGACAATCAAATGAATTCAAGTAACTGTACTTGCCATTTCATCACTACTGTAAATAAACAATTATTTAGATGACAGGCTTAGATTTCTATGCTAGCGATGAAGTTAGGCAGGGCCCCCCAAACATCTTGGGGCCCGGGGTAACTTCCCCCCCCTACTCTCCCTCACGACGGGTCTGCAGGGGTGCTTTAATAACGCGTTAATTAATGCGTTAAAAAATTAACGCTTCAACAGCTCTACTTTCTAAAAATATTTATTGCACTATGACGAGGTATTCGCTGCAAATTCCTGGGCATTCTATCGATGTTTATTGCTTACTGTAGTAATGATACTGCTGTCTATTCTAGTCATTGTCAATACCAGTATTTATATGTTACCAGTGTAAGGACTGGTAATTCTTGTTACGTCTTCCACGATCTCTATTCTCTGTACTTTTCTGGTCATCTGGTTGGCTGTATAAATTTTTTATGCTTTATTTAAGCATATTGTAAAACAAGCTATTTACTGTTCCCAGCATTCTTGTGTACAGTGGGGTCATGAAATCTGGCATTAAGCTGAGACAGCCGTTTTAGTGATACGACATTTATTTGTAGGAAAGCCACTATATTGTCTTGAAATTTTAACAAACATATTTTACATATCAGATGAGGTATTTTCAGGAAATCTGAGATGTCATATAATTGCAATTGTTGCCACAGCCAGATTAATTAGGTTCCAGTTAGACTAAAATAGCCAATTTTCTGTTGCAGTTAAAGAAATACTATGCTAATAAACTAATAGAACAAATGTTATCTTTTGCTAGTACATTAATCAGGCTCTGATCATTGCAAAGACTAAGACTGCACTTTTCTGATGTAAAATGTGTTTTTTGGCGTTTTTATTATGGCAGCATATCTTACTTGTTTGTCACTTAGTTCCAGAGCTGTATTTGTGGGGTCATAGGTTTTACCTATGGTGTCCCAACAAAATCGGGAAACAGTGATATAGGTTTAAGTTCAGGAAATAAGGTTAAGGATAGGGTTAGGGATTACGGTTCGGAATTAAGGTTTGGGATTGGGCTAGGATTGGCATAGGGTTAAGGATTATGGATTGGTGATAGTGATAGGGTTAAGGTTAGGGTTAAGGTTCGTGTAGTGGGGTAGTTTTGACGTTCGCGGTTTTGACGGGGAACCTTTACCTACCCATGCATGAAATAGCTGACCCTCACATAAAGTCAAGAAAACAGTTAATGGGGGTCGATTATAATTGACCGATGCGTCAAACGTCAAACTAGTTTTTCATCCAAGGACTGAGGCGCCCGTCACCCTTGACCCCAGCCAAAATATAACAAATACAGCCCAAGCAGTTTACCATTTGCGTGTGTTCGATGAATGTTGTTTGCTGTATACATTGTACTTGTTGTACATATTCAGTAAAGTTAATATTTTCATTAAAGTTCACTTTTGATCATGCGATATTTTTAGCAAACATTTCTGTGTGTGTCTGTAGTTCGTCAAAGCTTTGTGCATATTTGCCTGTATTTACATAATGCTTTGCAAACAGCTGCAGCATGAAGAAGGTGCAGAGATACGTTTATTGTAAATCAATCCACATTTGCATGTTAATTGAATTATAAGATTTTACATATTGTATCATGCTTTTAATGTCTTCTTTTATTGCCTTGATGTTTATCACATTTTTTTCTATTGTCACACACAGTCACATTATATACATATATTTTCCTTACATTTACACATTTATTGAATATTCAGTAGTATTAACATTTAATATCATTGAGTGACGTCATACTGATAGTGCTAGTCACTTACCAAGTTGTCTTCCTAGCATTGTAGTTTTACTAATGGTTATTATTGTCGTAATTTTTTATTGGCATCAGCAGTTGCATTACCATGGTGCGCTTCTTATTTGCAGAAAAAGACACGATTGTAGGCCTAACAGAATAGTTTGTTGTTGAAGCGTTTTTGCCTATTGGATTCTGTTGATCTTATTCTTGACCGACAAGATATATACAGGTGCATTTGTGCCATACCCATTAGGAACAAACTGTATAATAATGCAGAAATTTAGTTTATAATGTCATGTTAATGCAACAACAGTGCATGCAATGCTTCAGTATACTAAAACGCCGAAAACAACAAATAGAATGATATTCTAAAAACAGAAATAGGAGTTCTATTACGATGCTATCTATTGTGAAATCAAGTGTTAAGTACTTGCATATACATAATATTATAAAATAAAAATGCCACACAACGCATAACAAAACTTTCATACTTCATATGTCCTAAATACAAAATGCACGGCAAGGAATGCATGCTTTAGTGTTGTGCTTTAGTGGGACAGTTTGGTAAAACTGTGCTTTAGTGCATTAAGGCCTAAAAAATTTTTGTGCTTCCGGTTGCCATCCGTCCCTAGAAAAACCTGCATCCCTGAAATTTTTATTCGACCTTCAAAAATATCAGTGCAGTTTAAAGTACGTTTTTTTGCAAAATTTAACTGAAAAATACTGCTTACATTGGACCTTAAATGTTGCAGTATCTTTGCTTAAGTTCTCATGAGTACTATTTAGTGTATCAGTTTGTGCTTTATGAGTTGTTGGGTAATATTACATAACACGACCTTAATTTTTTGGCCAGCTGCAACCGGAAGCACAAAAATTTTTTTACGCTTAAAAGTTCTGTCTCGTTGCAGTCAAGGACGTTCAACAAACACTAAATAATCACTACATTATGTATTAATATTTTATAAATGCAATACAGCTAGACCCCAAGCCACTCATTTTAGCAGCTGAACTGAATTTTTTACAGCTGTAGTCCATAACTGTCAAAAAAATTGTACAGCTAAACGAAAAACGAGACAAACTGACCACTTATCATTTGCACATGACAACATTAAGTTCTTACTAAAAGAAAGCACAGTTTGCTTTGTTGCTGCAGCAAAAACGTATACAATAAAGTGTAAATGGACTTTGCATGATCGAGTAGTTTAGTAGTTGGGATTTTCCAAACAGTAACATTTCTGACAGTCGTAATCACTGACATAGCTAGGATCCACGTGTGTGGGAAGGGGTTTTCAATTTCTCTTTTCTCGTATGAAAATGGTGTGTTGAGTGCACTTTAGCACCAATTTGAGAGAAATTAGCTTAGTCCCACACTAGATGACTACTTCTGGAGTATGCGCCAGCCAGTGATGTGATACCTCGAGGCGGTGCCTCGCCTCGAGGCTTCCTCATTAATGTTGATATAAAATCAAGTTTACTTGTAGTTTGTTACACACCTTTGGGCAAATATTTTACTTAGGTCTACTTGAGCCTTGACGTATGAATTTCCATACGCATTAGTCTAAATTAAAACTGTTCGATGACACTGAATACGGTTGCCTTAGGCCGCTATTTTCTCGCCTCTTCAATGTTCCTGCTACATCAGCGATTGTAGGATAAGTTTCTCACAGGGCAGCATTATAATGCACCCACACCATTCAAATTAAGACTCTGTGCTTGAGAATCTGATGTTCCGGATGCAACATGCAACGTTAATTTGTAACTGCGGTTGATAAGTTGATATGGACTACTGAACTTCCATGCCATAATGTAAATATTAGATTGATGTTCACTGTCACCGGATCAATGAGATTATTGATATTTTTGGTCCTAATAAATGGTTTTACATCTAAATTGCAATGTTTTATAGTGTGAATATTTGGACCTATTCAGTATTTAGTGCATTAAAATTTAAATGCCTTGGCCTTTGGCCTTGCGAGTTGCTGCCTTGGTCCCATCACCGGCGCCAGAGTCTTACTATGCATCACACTTCCGGAATGTGTGACAAAAATTTGGCCAACGGACCGAGGTGTTTCAGAAACTCGGGAGCAATGTTGTTGTAACCGTCATTCCTGTTCTCCTGGGAAAAGACGGGCATGTTCCCTACTCTACCCCTTTTGGCTACGCCAGTGGCTGTAATATAGTTTCCATGACAGTAATTTCAAAAATACGACAACAGCATTGCGGAACAAGCAGTTCTATAAGTTCAGAAGATTGTTTTAGCAAAATAAATTTGGCAACAGCTGCAAATTTCAGGTCCAAATTTTTGTCTGAAGTTACACTTTTCCAGCATATCTGAAAAGCAGCCACAAATATGAAAAAATTGACTTGGGGTCAAAATAAAATGCACTAAAATATTATGCTTGCCAATACTGTGCTATAAAAACTCATGCTGCATCAAACGTAAAAAGTGTCTGTCCGTCCGTCTGTCACATAGAGGCCACCAGCTAGAAAACATAATGATTGAAGTGAACCAATTTGGCGTAAATGCACATAGGGGAAAGACTCATTGGTGTGATTGCTAACACAAAAAGTTCAAAGGTCAGGGATCAGAAAGTTCTAGGCGGACAGCTGCACAATACGTTGGGCAGCACCAGGCTGGCATGTGTCCAGCAAGAAGTTTCCATTCAACGCAACACACGCAACATACCCAACGCAACGCAGGTAACGGGCGCAATGCAAGTACACAACTCGCGTACTGATGCAATGACCGCTTTTCATCTTTGCATTTTGGCAGTTGCATTACCTGCGATTGTTGCATACTTTTCTTGGGCTCATTGCATTCGTGCGTTGTGTTATACACGAGTTTCGTAGAGCATCATCGGCATAGACCTAGCAGCCTGGATACTGTAGTAAGTAGGGCTGTAGTAGCTACGCGTTCCTTGCTGTGCCGATGATGAGGATGGGGATGCTGGCTGTGTTGCCATTGTAACAACGGATCTCGTCGGCAAGGCAACCGACATAGCAACGACACTGTCGACACGATGCTTCAATCTCCTTCTGCACCAGAAAGTAATGTAAGTAGTAAATAACGTAAATACAAATGCACCAAAATTAAAATTCAACATCAGAGATATGACAAAAGCACAAGAGCAGAACGGACAACAAGACAGGACAACTATAGGAAAAAAGCAAATAAAACCGCTTTGTATAACTGCCAAAAAAATTTCACAAACATTCCGGAAATGAATTAATGGCTAAAAACAACTTAGCTGCAAAAAAAACTGATAACTTGAACAAAGAGAAGAAAATAAAATAAATACAAAAATTAAATCTAAATTAAAATTCAGTATCATGACAACAGGATTAATGCACACCAAGTTCACCAACAGTATACAACAACAAAATGTTACAAATACGAAAACCAAATAAAAATATAAAATGGACCCAAAGCATAACTTCACAAGCATTTTAAGAAATTTTCGGTAATTGATCCAACAACTACATTAAATACAATAAGCCTAAAAATGAAGCAAAATAACAAAACAATAAAAAAAATCTAAGTTTACATGTCCAAGGAAAGAGCAGCATGCACCAGCACCAAGCAAAAAAGTATGCTGCTGCAAGCATGAAAATAGAAATACAACTGCACAGCAAGAAATGAATGAAATGACAAAAAACAGCAAACAAAAATAATAAAAACTTGAGCAAAATCAGTAGAGTAAAAGCCTGCAAGTGCACAAAGGTGTGTGTGAATATTAAGAATAAACGACGCGGTTGTTTCTTATATTAAAATTAATTTTTTTACAAACATTCACTTCATTCTCACAAGTGATAGAGTACTCGGTAAAACACAATGAGATTCCGAAAAAAAATCTGCTCAGAGTCTGGAATTTCCACAAAAACAGCATCAGAAAAATCTATTTCACTGCTGGTGTCAGTTAGGCCACCGTTACGTGTGAAACACAAAACATTTCTGCAATTGTTTTCCGTTTCACGTGTAATTATGGCCTTACTGATGCAGAGATTGCAGACCACACATTCTACCACCGCGACAATATTGCAAGCAAAAAGCAAGTATCTATCATCAATTGATCAATTATTTAGGTACAAAAATTCATGACAGGCCACAGCATGGTTATTTAAACAATGATAAAACATAGCAGCTGCAATAACTCCTAGCGGACTTCTACAAATAAGCCTGCCATTCAACAACGAACTGAATCGCAACAACTGTGTCTGGAACCAACTTACCAGTATTTACAATGATGACAGAGACAACAATAAATCATTGTCAAGATCCTATAGAACTGATTTAGACAGTGCAGAAGAAATGAGGCCATGGCACAAAATGGTTTGAAGTGCACTGCAAAAATATACATTTGGAGAAACTGGGTACAAGACAGGTCATTGATACAAGGAGGGTCTAAATCACTCACAGTAATAAAAGCCAGGGCATGTATTAAAAGTTCTACAGCATTTAAACAATACGACGGGAAATAATTCGTCTGCTTCTAAAACTATGCCATCAAGGCAGGCCTTAGCAAATCGGCGGCCCGCTTCCAACTGTGCATGAGTAAATGTAAAGTTAACCCCTCCCGCTTTTCCCACTCTTTGCTTCTCTTCTTTTCCCTCCACCTTTTTTTCTTCCCCATCCTTAGCCCTTGCTTTCCCCCTTTCCTTCCACTATCCACGCCAGGGGGTCTGGACTTTGTGGGAGTGCTGTAAAAGCTTCTCCAGTGGGGTTAATTCCGCGTTGAACAAAAAAAAATTGTGTAAATTTCGGTCTTCTATGAACCAAGTTATAATGGCTCATTTTGACCTACCTTAAGTCGCATTACCTGGAAGACCATATTTTGGCCCCTAGGGGGTGCTGCACCCCCAAATTTTTACACGCGCTAGAGAATAACCAAGTCTTACTAGCGCACCCCCCACCGGGGACGGGGGCCCCCCTTACAACTTCTTTCAAAGCGGGGTCAAAAATTGGCTTAAAATGCAATAAATGAGCCATTATAACTTCGGAGTTAGGGGGTGTAGCCTGACGAAACTTTGGCACTTGACGTGCCTCTAGGTGAGGGTGTTAACACAAGTACAAATTTTGGGGGCACCGCCCCCCCTTAAAATTTGGGAGGGCAAAAAACGTGCAAAAATCGGTGCAATTTACGACAACTTTCGAGTTTGAGTGCAAATATCTCTGGAACCGATGAAGATAGCGACAAAATCTAAACGGCGTTGACGAAAACGATCTTTTCGACGTTGAACAAAAAAAAATTGTGAAATTCGGTAAACAACGAACAAAGTTATAAGCGCTCATGTTGACCTACCCTAAGTTGACAATGCGCGTTCGACATATGCCAATGCATTTGAGTTCGGGGCGCGTGACTTTGATGCTGGGGCAATTTTACCCCCCCTCCTTAATTTCCCCCAATCGCACTTAGGGCGCTGGGCGGACTCACGTTGGGCTTTGCCCCAAATTTTTAGTGTTGTTTATGTTTTGCCACAAAAAACATAAACAACATTTTTTCAACGCGAGATCTCCGCGATGCGTGGGCCGACCGGCGTGAAATTTTGCACGATGGTCAGTACTAGGC
>Ga0056128_1000138_pt1 | contig 48775 bp, 24 predicted proteins | sample WorMetLIZISLAND2_FD_71113 | JGI IMG/M metagenome (GOLD analysis project Ga0056128, IMG submission 71113) | Marine gutless worms symbiont microbial communities from Max Planck institute for Marine Microbiology, Germany - Olavius geniculatus... ... | reverse complement strand
TGTTGATTTTTCCTCTCTCGTTAGGTTCAAGGCTTTTCTTAATCGTACTGATTTGTCTAATTTTCTGTTATATTGTGTTGATTATGGTAGATGTTAGTGTTCCTTCTGGAGCCTTTCTGTCCTTAGCTGGCATTTTGTTGTTTTTATTTGTGTTGCTGGTGTTGTCAATGTCAGTGCTGAAATAAATAAATAAAAATAAATTTTGAATTGGTTTATTGAACATTTTTAGGCATCAGTTATTGTTGAGAAAAATGCACTTGATGCACTTGTGTAATTAGCATGTGACACGTTGTCGCATGTTTCTTCAAACGAACTTTTCTCTGCTTTGTATTAATATCAGTTATCTAATCTAGAGAGCAGAGCACTGTCGTTTTTTTTATAAAAATGTGAAATTTTCTAAAAATTTTGGATGCAGTTGACATTGCAACCAGAAAAATTCGGTTAGATATTTTGGTAAAAATCATCTCAAGATGATTAAAATTTCGTCGCAATGGACGTACATTTCAGAGAGTTGTATTTTGTTAAGGTGAAGTGCTATTTTTGCTAACAGCCAGTGCAAGCCATTTAGTGCAGTTATATCTTGTCAAAAGTTCTAATAAATATTAAATAACTTTGAAAATGTGCACTTCGCATAGTTTTTTTTATAAAATCAGATTTATTCAGATGACAGAATTTTTCAACCTAGAAGTAGTAGGCTTGTGCTCTGACAGTTTCTTGTTATGTTTTCGGATTCATATTGCTTAAACTGAGCAACACTACAAAGTTAAAAGACTGTAGGTGGCATGTTTGCAGTCGTGACCTAGTTGGTCTTTTGTACTGCAATCATATTTTTAAAAAAAATGATGAATTGATACATTATTACGGTTTGCTGCCATTGTTTTCTACATGTATTTCACCTGTTTACTGAACCAGAGATGGGCCAGATATGATTAACGTGTTCAGCATTTGTGGCAGTGAATTTTGATATTCTTTATTTCAGTTGTGAATTTTTTCACCATAGTCATTTTTGCCAAAGTTCACAAATCATTAAAGCCTACGACTATTTTTGGCTAGTGGACTGTTGCAATAAAATGTTCCACCATTGTTGTCAACAGTTTTCACTTTGTAAAATTTTGGCTGTTTTTGAATACATCATAATGTAATAAAAAACCCATGTATGTACTCCGTGGTGATGTGAATTTTCAGCTGCATTGATGAAAAGGCATCACGATTTGCTGCCAAGGCCTTACTCATGGTTAGGTAGTCTGGATTTGGATTTGTGTTTCACGTTTTGTTAATAAGCATGTAGTATATGTTCATGACTGCAGACAAATATTCGTGTTTATCAATGAAACGGCTGTGTGTTAACTGTACCACTGTATTATTGCCATATTTATTGCCTGCCAATATGACTACTTCTCCCTGTTCGTTGTCGTAAATGAATCATCAACTCTGTGATCTGTTGTAGACAGCCTTTGAGTCTGTTACATTTGCAAATGCATGAAACACGCACATATTTTGCAAATAAGATAATATATTCAATACGCTGCAATAAGAGTTTCAAAAAACTCTTATTGCAGCGTATTGAATATATTATCTTATTTGTAAAATAACGCTGCATTGAATATATTATCTTATTTGTAAAATATGTGCATCTTCTGTTTCATTATACTGAACAGGTCAGGAAGCAGTAACACCTTGGAGCTTCTGTCGATATCAGATATATAAAAAAAAATCTGGGTAAGAATATGTTGTAGAATGTACGTTAAATATCAGATTTTGACAGTTACTGGCATTTTCTAGACAATGAAAATAGTGAATGTAATATGGACAGATGTTGACAGTAAACTGCTTCCTGCTGGCACACAAAATCTGTATCTTATTTCCTACAAATTGCTACAAAACAATTAGCACAATTGCTGACTATACTACCAGACAGAAACAGAAATCACCATTATTCACAAATAACCTATATACACAAAACAATAGCAAATGTGTTATAATAATTATGCAGGCTACAACATGATTAACAAGTGGTTACATTCCACCATTAGCATAAAACAATATGACAACAATACAGAAAATGCTAACTGCATAACTAGCTACACACAACAAAATATTCGCAACAGTTCATGATTGACATATGCTGTCTTCCTGCAAGATATTTCTGACATAATCAAAGTAGGAGCACTGCTCATATGGCGACGTGTTCAAAACGTTTTACAGTCAATTCCAACACAATCCGAGGAAAATCAAACGAAGCAAAGATCGCCTCTGCTCCTTGAACCAAGGCAGAGATAATGTGTAAACTTACTCAAGGTAAAATAAATACATAATCTCACTTCACTGTTTGGTAATACTGGGCAACTTCTTCGCACACAGGCCTTGTCAAAAATTAACTAGTGGCTAAAGGGTGGTGATGCTTGCAGCTGGACAGCCTGTCAGCAAGTAACAGCCACCTATAACACTAAGGTCCCGTTTTTCCATGCACATTTGATGGCTGATCAAATTGATCTCCAATCAACTTTGGGACTTGATCGGAGATCATCTCAATGATCGTTTTTCCATCGCCAATTGCTGGCTAATCGTCCATCAAATCTCCCATCAAGCTGATTGCCGATCAAGTCAGATAACTGACGATTAAACGTGGTGATCTGCAGTTCGTTGCTTATGCACACCAGAAACATCGCTTCACTTCGCTGGTCAGAACAGTAATTTATGTATTAACATAAAGTTCCAGGCATAACGATCGATCACTGATCAATTTATACTGTGTACAGTGTTTTGTGAAGAAATAAAATGGATAGACGCTCCCATATTGATTTGCGATAGAATGTATTTTTGACAGCAGACGATATCATTGATATCGTTGCTATGACGACGTTTACTAGCTATGGCATCCACTCGCAGCGCATGCTGGGTAATTTAGCACAGTACGGCAAATCGAGGTCAGCTGTCAGCCAATCAGACTGGCATAGAGTAGGCTCAGTTGATGGCAGATCAGCTAATCGCCGATCACGTAATTGGAGATCGAAAATGCATGGAAAAAAGAAACACCCTTGATCGATGATCAATTCTGAACATCAAGTTAATCGGAGGTCAGTAAATCGGGGATGAAATTTAATTTGACTGGCAATGGAAAAACCGGGCCTAAGTTATATATCCTTAGCCGATATAGCCTAGAAACCCTGAAACTTTAACGCTAATAATTGGTATGGGATTAACTTCACCTTTCAACACACTGTCTGCACGTCCATTGGCAGGGCACGGTTTGCCATGCACAGTCCAGCAGCCAATACACAAAGGTTTACTTGGCATCCTAAGTTAATCATAATCGTCGTTATTTCCCTATAGATATGCAGTGTTTGTACTTCACCACTGTGCAGATTTTGACTTACTGGGTCACATCATGAGAAGGCAAGGTCTTGACAGTTTGGTGGTGACTGGTGACTGGAAGGAAAGAAGGCAGGGGGCATCAAAAACAAGAAGGACCTATCTGGATAGTTTATGTGCATTGTTGAAAGACAACACGAGCCCACTACAGTTCATCAGTTTCCGAGGACAGAAAGCTCTGGCATTGCACAGTCGCCAACGTTGTCAACGATAGCAAGATCATGCACTGTATTAGACTAGATTAGTTCTGCTGTGCTAAAGCCTAGAAGTTAATGATACTATGCCGAGACTCACTGAAGGCAACAATAAATTGCAGCACTTATGCACATTCAGCAATGTAGTCATCCTAACAGTGACTTGTCACTTTCACGGCAATGTTTCATCAGTACTGGTCAGCTAGGATACTCTTGTTAAGTATCATTAACATGCAATACATAATACCGGTATATAATTGCAGTAGGTCACAATATGGGTCTTGTCCGCCTGTCCACCTGTTTGTCCCAGATGGGCTCCTAACTCGATAACAAAAATGCATATAAACCCAAAATCACTGCGAAAGTTCCTCAGGATAACAGGTGTGTTAAAACTCGGCTCAAAGGTCAGGGCTAGGGCTAGAGTTGCATAGGACAGCTAGATGGATGGCCGAATATGTCTGCACTGGGCCGACATTTTTACAGTTGGATGTCTTCTTCACTAACAGCCCGTGACAAACCACATCTTCCATCACACACAGTGCAGCATATAAACCAGCAGTAGTAATCATAAATCTTTTGGTTAATGATAATTAGAAGCTTGTTGATGAGTATCATAAAAAATCAAACCCTAAATCACTGTATGGGAAATGAAAACTGCTGCTAGAGGAATGACTCAAGACTCGGAGGGCCAAAAATCAAAGCCGAAGAGAAGAGGGGTATTGGAAGCGGAAGCAAGCCAGCTAAAGCGTGGGAGAGCTGTAAGCTCTCTCAGCCAGTTTGCGGGGGGGAGACTGGACACCTTTAAGGACAAAATCCCCCACCCCTGCATAAACAACTAAACATTAGCTGATTTGTGGATGGGAAGGGGAATTTATAACAAGCACATCATAAGCTAAGCTTTGGTGGGGCTGTGCTATGGCACTGAAGTCAGTTGACGTCATCCAGTCGATGTTCCTGGAAGCGATTGCACGCCTTCTTCCACTTGCACTGTGTGCACCACATCGCCCGGTTCTCGATGCCGTAAACCTTGCGGCATTTCTTGACATCGGTGCGTGACCTGCGATGACTCGCCGACGGCGTCGATGATTTCAGCATGAAATGGTTACTGGTTGATGACTGCAGGTTTTGTGAGTCAAACGAGTGTGGCAGCTGCAGCACAGATTGCAAGTGCTATAGCATCAACTGCTGCATAAGTTACAATGTCAGTTAAATGCAAGTAGTAATGTATGTGCTCCCTTTGTCCTTCCCAAGTGTGGCTTGCTAGCATAACAGTTAGTGTGCCAACTCTCAAACTTTTGATCAACAGTCACGAGTTTCAATCCTGCTCGCATTACTGCCGGGTAGCGACTCTAACCCCCATGCAAGAATGAGAGTGAGAGAGACGTGAACAGTGTTACTACTGATACCTGACGATGAACTGGCCATGCAATGAAACCGCTTGATGACATATCTCCACTCGGCAGAGACGAAGGCAGCGAGAACACTTCACGAGGCGCCGTCGTGTAGCTGGCAGACTCCTGGTGGTGATATTGATGAGACTGGTGAAAAGTTGACTTTGGAATACTCAGTGGCAGTGACTACACAAAAACACATCCACGAGTTAAGCCAATGCAAATTACAACAGAACAGTACAGCAAGCACAAAACAATAGGCACCATTTCTATCCCTGCATCTAACTGTTGAATCGCTTGCATTCCTTGTGTATTGGTTGCATACTTTTCTTGCATCGCATCGAAGAATAGCATTACCTGCATTGAAATAAAGTAGGCAAGTAAAACACATGATCAGAGACCTCACATAACTGCCAGAAACAGTGGTGTCACTTGGCCAGTAAAACTGTTCCATAGGACTTGCCCCCACCCCTGTAAAAAATCCTGTCGAAAAATTCCTGGATCCAGATAGAGGAACCCTGGATGCCAATCCTGAATGAAATCACAACAAAATCTGGTGGTTGGTCTGGAAGCCACTCTTCTACCGTTTGTAAAATGTCTTCAAAATCCACTACTCCAGAATCCAGACTGCCACCAAAATCTTAACCCGTTCCTCGTTCCTCCCAACCCATGCACAAAATTTCTTTAGAATCCACTCATATCTTTATCAGTAATCCAGTTAATTAACAAACAAATGGACAGACCCTTTCAAGCAAATGTGGGCAAAAGTGGATCGACAACAACCAAGGTCACTGCTCAAAAATGGGACTATCATTCAACGATGCAGAGAGACTTGCACATGACTGGAGGAAATGGAGACTTGCTGTGAGAGCATCTGTCGACTATGTTTACTAGTCAGTCAAGTTAAACTATAGTTAACTAACAGTCATCGACACTCAACAGAGAAGCAGACAGTACACACCTTCCGCTGGTAGTCGTGGTCAGGTAGAGCAGTGCTGACGTCAGGCAGCTGTGCAAATGCTCTGGTCGGTGATGTGGTCTGCATGTCAGCAAATGTCTGTGTGACTGTATCAACATTCTCCTCCTCTTCCTCCTCGACTTCTGTGTAATAAAACTCTTCCTCATGGTCTGACATGTCAACGCTCGAGTCATCCCTCGGTCTGCAAACAAAAACTATTAAATGCTGCAGTAATCTTTACTTGCCGTGAAGCAGCAAACAACAGACTGACAAGCAGAGTACACAGTAGTGACAACAAAACAGCTGTGGGAGTAGAAAAAGCAATAGTGCATGCGCGCACACACACAGACAAACTCTGTAATTTGACAGTTTTAGCATGCAAACTATGACTAAAACTATGGAAAATATCATTATTCTAACAGATACATTATTTGGAAAAAATATGGTGATACGTTGGAATGAAGTTGTTCTACAGCTTGTTGCTGACAGCACCATAATAAATTTAACCATAAAGGAAACAAGTGAACTTGAGCATATATTGTGACGTAATAATATTATACTATGTTCAGTCTGCTATGTTATTGAAAGGAGAAGGCTACTAAAAAGATCAACAGAATGATGAGTGACACTACAACATGCTGCAGAATCTCACAGGGAGCGGCTCATGTGAAGAGATTCATACCATAAGAGGGTAACAGGACACTGTTGAAATGGACATAAACCTGACATAGGGCAGAATACATGTAAAGATGTAGACATGCACCACTATGTTTAGATACTTTTACTTCTAATAATTGGTTGGTAGAGGATGGAAGTAATTAGAATCAATAGGCATCTGTACGCTTGCTTGCTATTCTATATAGTTATTGGAACTGTAAGACATGAATTGTCTCCAGTACTGTTTTGACTCCTAGCATTCTTGTAGCTACAGGCTACATGCATCACTTATAAAAATGAGAAAATCCATGCATCACTAATGGATAACCATCAGTTGAAAGTTGAAAGTCAGTAATTAAGTGAGATGTGAAAAGATGTGATGAAGGCTTGAACAAGTTGTAACTTTGATATTAAAGCGAGAACGTTAAATGCTCTCCTGTTGAACATGGTATACTATGTAGTAACAGAACAGACAAGTCAAGTCTGTAAAAGATTCTGATGGAGAAATTGGGACGTTCAAGAGGATGCTTTCAATTAGCCGTTCTCAAGTTTGTGAGGTGGTGCTGACATCTCTCAGTTTCCTCCGGGTGTAATCTGGGGACAGCAACGAATGATCAATCTCGACGTTCTGTACGACATCATCAGATGACAGCCGACATCAGCGCGAAGACAACTGACATCTAAAAGAACTTGTGAAGTGAGGAATCAACGGCCAGTCAGTTTTGCTGAGCCATATTTGCTTGCTTGCCTGCCGCTTGCATAGCCACGAGTAAAAACATTTAAACTTACTAAACTTGATTGCAATTATAGCCATACATGGAAATGTATTAAAGAATTATTATATTGCATATTCCTTTGTGTGTTATTCATATTTTCGTAACATATTGTCTTAAAAAGTCTATTTTCTGGCCTCGTTGTCGTCTTGCAATTGCATTGTTAATGTCGCTACTACAGACACAGAAATCAATTTCAGCCAATCTAAATAGCAACCGGCTACAAGTCCACAATATATACCAGTAAAAAAGAACTGACACAACTGACCCAACTGGATAAATGAGTTCATGGCGAGCATATGCAGTGGCCTGTGTAAATGTCTTACCCTAAACTGAAGTAAAATGACGCAACTACAAATGACACAATATGTCTGTGAAGTCGATGCATATTCTCTGCTTTGTGTGATGGCCAAAATCAAGCTGAAATGACAATCTCAAAGACAGCAAGTACAGAAGTTGAACGTACCCAAGATGATCGAGTCGAACGTGTCTCTCTACAGCGGGGCACGTGCTGTATTCTCTGCCACAGCCTGGCCAAGTGCACTTGAACAGTACATGCTTCGACGTCTACAACGTTTCCACTCACTTTCACTAACCTCACTACTGTTAAAAGATAAAATGTACACAGATTCATAACACATATGCAATAATTATAATGCAGTTAGCATTAACCAGACCTAGAAAACTGCTTGCCTTTATACCTGGGAAAAGCTGAAGAACTGGCAACAAGACAGAACAGAACACAGGCATCAACGTGTGGCCCAATGCAATGCATCCACCAGGATGTTGTTTGCACTAAGATTTAAAGTAAGGTAAGCATATAACATAATACGAAAAATCTGTATACAGTCATGCAGCAGTTCTAACTAGGCCTACCAGTTGTACACGAATTTATGACATATTTTCACTAAACCTCCATTCAGTGGTGATGGTGTGATGGAATAACTTAACAAGTAGTGGGCAAGTTGACTATCTGTTCTACATCTCAGCATAACACCCGTTGGATTATTCCATTAATCCAATCCCATCACCAAAAAAAACAAAATGAACTAACTGTACAGCTCTTTTACTGTGAGGAAGAAAAGAACTTGAAACACCAAACTCAATCATAATCATCCAACGTGAAGTAGGCCACAATTCTTTGCACATAATACAGAAACTCAGTTCATAGGCTCATGTCCATATGTCAACATTGCTGATCAATGATTTGAAAAATCAAACAAATAATCATATCTGTTACAGGCAACATACATCTGACTGCAATGTAAACCAATGGGAACAGAAATAAACATGCAATCAACTGTGATATGAAAACTATATAAATTAGTATAAAAAGAACCATTATGTGGATCAAAATAACTGTGGACTACAACAGGGCGCAAACAGGAAATATGGAAGAGCATAACATTAATTAGGAAAACATGTTGTCAGAGCTGAAATTAGCACTTTCTGGTGGATACATGGAAACATGGATACATCGAAAGCTGTCTTTTTACCTGTACACTGCCTATATCTGCATCAGTGATATCACAGCGCAGGAACGTGTAGGCATTAACGTCCGAAGGTGCACTTTGAGACAGAATTGACTTTGGCGGTGATGGACTGCAGCTGGTCCCAAGACCACTGCTGCCAACGCTCGGATGCTGAGGACGAACACGAGTACCACCTGTGTAACCAATGTGAAATGTATTGCCGATGCCAGTGCTACTACTATAAGTTTAAGTACAAAGAACACGCAGAACGGGGTGCCAGATCATGAGAGAAACCGTATCTGCAAAAAGGGGGACACTTTAAACATATGATTTTTAAACAGCAGGACTGTTTTGACTCCTAGCATTCTGTAGCACGAGGGTTGTTCCATAAACAAGTTACAAAACGGCATCATTCTGTTAGTTTTTCAAATAAAAAAAAATCCAAAATACACATTTTGTAGAAAATTTTATTCTGAGCATATGTGGAAGTTTTTCTGATGATGATGTCATTATTGTGACATCATCTGTTCATAGAACAAAGCCTATCTGTGTATTATTTTCTCCACCAGTAATCTATCACAACTCGCAAGTGATAAACAACGTTAGAATAAGAAAAACGAATAAACTTAACGAGTTAATGTCATCCCTTTAAATGTTAAACATTAGTGTTTTATTTTTTAACATATCATCTGAGTTTGTTCAAACATTTTGTTCCATCTGTCAAAAAGCTTCTGAATGCCTGATGCAATGAACGATACTGTCTGCTATCCAAACCACTGAGACAAATGATTGATTGCACCTGGGTATCTGATGAAAATTTCTGTCCACCTGGAATTTTCTTACATCAAAAGTATTACTCGTTTTGTAACACTTATTAACGTATACTAGACACTAAATGGAGTGGATCTTATTTGCATTAAGCTCATTTGCTCACAAAAAAAAACGAATAATAGCATGTTGTTCATTCAGGACAAATTTAGTGGCAGCATCAAAAAATTTAATGTCTATAAATGATGTCACAGTGACATCATCATGATAAAACTCACATGTGGTGACCAGTATTAAATTACCGGTACCTACAAAACATGTTTCGGATTTTTTTTTATATTTGGAAAACTAACAGAATGATGCTGTTTTGTAACTTATTTATGGAACGATCCTCGTATTATTCAAAATTTGAACGCCTATAAAAACAAAACTGACTTCTGGAAAATGGCACTGTAACATTTAGAACGGATCCCATTTTTATGTGCTTAAAATTCTAGTAAACTTGGTGATGGCTCACACTTGTTATTGCAAAATATTTAAAAGGCTCACTTTTTTCTGGACACAGTGTACTACTAATAGGGCCCTGATAAAAGAGGGTTGTAATGTCCCTTGCAACACTCAAGAGAACGTTGTGCACTTGTGTGTATCACCTTCTGTGTCTCTCTCAGGCAGATTCTGAAGCTTGTTTTTGAAGACATCATTCGGTTGCTGCAACAGTCATTATCACACTAATCTGGCTGCAATGGTTTCTCCTTCCAGACCACATTCAGTAGACCTTGGCTTGTGTTCATGCACCACACTGATAGAACATCATAAACAAACTAAGTTAATTAACAAACTGAGTACCAACCACGTAAATTAGACGCCACACCTGGTATAAAGGCTGGAGATGCAGGACTGCATGACAAGCTGGTCAGCACCAGGGCTGCCATGTGTTCATCCATGTGTTCCGAGGAGTCGACGTTGTAGTCAAACATTGTCACATCATCACGGTCATCGTAGTCATTGTCAAACTGCATCAGCTCTTCAGACTGACTGGAATATAGCTCTCCACTGCGTGTGTACACACAGTACACATCACTACTACTATCATGTCACAAATCAGTTTTTCACAAAAGCACAGGTCTACAAATGTTCAGTAACATCATAAGCAATAACTATGGAACATGGAAAGAAAAGACAAAAGCACCTGGCAGAAGAGACTATTACCTTCAGACAGACGACAGATAGATACACAGACCACACTGTGCAGCATGGAGAAATGGGTAGTTGAAGACATTTATGTAAGAGCAATTTCCCTTATGTACATAAGACCCAAAATTGATGTAAATATTCCCCAGGGCCAGAGTATACTAATTTTCAGCTTGAAGGAAAAAAGATCACGGTCACCAAACATCATGCAAAAGTGGACTTTCGATTGACATTCAGTCCTATCCAATAGCTATAGGTGAATGGCACTAGGCCTGGCCAACAGATCTTTCTAGTTACAGACCTTTTCCCAAACAGTGACTGAGGCAAATGACTCGTAGCAGCTTGTGGCTGAATGACGGACTGCAGACTGTGTGGATGATGGATCTCTGGACCGTTGTCTTGCTGCAGCCGGGCAGACTTACGACTCTCCATCAGACGAATCTCCTCCACCTTCACACACCATGTAGGCCTAAATGTGTAGCATTCTCACAGCAATTCTACACTGCTAAGCCACTCTAACTTGAAAATCAGGCCATTCTAATAGGCCACTTTACAGGTCTTACTCATCTGTGTGTCTGTCCCATATAATTATGGGCTCCTAACTCAAAAAAGCACAGAATAAGCAAAAACTGGTGTAAATGTTCCCATGAGCAGACAGACTTTTCATGACTCGGACTCGAACTCGAAATAACAAGACCCGACTACATCACTGGTTCAAACTCTGAACAGAGTTTACCTTTCTGCGAAGTGGTCTGATTTCCCCGTCAACCAGCACCCAGACTTCGTCCCATGCACACGTGGATTTCTCGCTACTGCAGTCGTTCAACCACGGCTCGTCAGTCGCTGGCAGGAATGCAGCCTGGGCGCCGCCACTGCGCCGAGCCTGTCGCCGGTCAATGCATCCCTTCACCTCGCGTCCGTTGTGCGTGATGTACACAGTCTGATCGGCCATCAGACGGCTTGCCGACACCGACTGAAAGCCTGTGCCGAACACGTCTGACTCTCGGAACGTCTGCACTGAACCGTCTGCGTCAAAACGAACGGTATACGACTGCTGTGCGAACGTCCGTGTGGCCGAATCTGTCGCACTCGGTTGGACAGACTCGATAACTCCTGGGTAGAGCAGACCGTCGGCCAGCGGAGCGCACACCCTGCTTCCGACGATCGAACGTTTGCCCGGTCGTCTGCCACTCGCCATTTACTAGCACGTTCACGGCGCAAACCACGGCGCGTGCGGCGATGACACGTCGCGCTGTCGTTCGCAGACAATTACCTAGTTTTTCAACAACAATCGACACTCCCGTCAGCTGTTCGATCCAAGATGCCGGTCACTGCTATGTTTTTGTTGTTGTTGTGGCCTAACTAGGTCAGCCGGGCCAGTGCGCTCGATGGTTTTCGTTTCCCGATGCAGTTGCGGTATGAAAGGCGCCAAGCGAGAGCTCTCACCGAGGTCAAACCTTTTGTGTATTAGGAAAAATAGATACTGCTGCTCCCTGGCAATGTAAATATGGACGTACTAAAAATATCTGTAAATGCAATTGGTGGTGAAGACCGCCGCCGCCAGCAATATGAATATTTATAATCTATTTATATCCGTGGTTGCCATCCGCTGCTCATGGTCTCTAACACTTTGTACTGTGCCGGTGTAGCCTTTTGAGCTATTTCACAGATGATTGACGAGCCCAAGGCCACTCAAACTAGATTTAGTGCCGTTATACATCAGTGAGCTCTCACAGGGTATTAGAATTGAATTTAGACTTTTTACACACGACAGCATAGGCCCATAATGCTTCGCGCGTTTTATCTCTCGTCGAGGTATCTGTCTGTCTGTCTGTTTTTCTGTCCGTCTGCCACACTCTGCAGCCTTATCAAAGCGATGCAAGCTATGATTACGAAAAATTCACCGTGGGCTGTGCCACAAAGACTATAGTTTCTTGTGACAAAATTTCGTGCCGCTGGGTCACCTGGTGAGGGGACTCCCTTCGAACGAGGCCGCCAAAAAGGAGTACCCTTAAAAACATCGGCGGTATATAGGAATCTCAAACTTAGGAGCAACGAGGGGAAAGGGCCAGGGCACAGGGGCAATATTTTTGTGTGGGCCAAGTATTCAATTGTTGTGTTGTGTGCATCAAGTAGCGACTTAGCGAGGTCCAACTGCAGCATGGCAGAGCCTCTGGTCGGGAGCAGTGGTGTAGCCAGGATCTAGTTGTAGTGGGGGCACTTGAGGGGTGGGATATGGGAAGAGTGAGGGGTGGGATATGGGAAGAGGTGTCCCCTCTCCAAAGAGAAAGGGTCTGGGAAGGGGGTATGCCCCTCACCAGAAAGTTTTAGGATTTTTGGCGTAAAAATGACGTGTTTTGGGGCATTTCGGCACTATTTTTAGTAACTGAGTAGGCTTTTATGGGGGGCACGTGCACGGTGCCCCAGTGCCCCCCTGTGGCTATGCCAGTGGTCGGGGGCTAGGAGGCGAAGCCCCCTGAAGCTGAAACACTTAGCTTTTGGGCGTTCAATGAAAGCTGCAAATTTAATATTCGGAAACGCAAAATTAATTAAGTCACAGATGCATGTTTTGTTGTCTTGCAAAAAATGACGTTTAATGAGTCACGTACCTTGGCTTGGCATCATGGCATGTGTATGGACGTTACCAGATGGCACTTTATCACCACCAAAATTTCTTCTAGGGAGGCAGACGGGTAGGGCAAGAACAAGGGCACAGGGGGCAGCTGCTCGCCTGCTCCCCTCTGGCGCCGCCCATGCTAAAAAAATCGTTATTTTACGACCGCTATTGGCTCGTCTAGCGTAAAAACGATTGCAGGTAGGCACAGACTTACTGCGTACTTAAGCACTGATGGCGAGCTTTTCGGGGTGTTAACATCGATGACGTTGAAATCGACCTGGGACCCCCATAATAGCCTACGTACGCTTTTAATCATTTTTGGCGATTTTAGGCTACAGCGCACATATTAAGAGTGAATTGCGATGAAATGGGTGGAGATAGAAAAGACAACCTGCGTACGAAATTTTCAGCATTGAACGTAAATTTTAGCAGTTTAACCCTTATACCAGCAACGGGGGATAAAATGATTCCCACGCCAGTTTTTGCCAGAAATTTTGTAGAAAGCAAAGGAATGAGGCAGTTTGTAAATAAAAAACAAGACATTTGAGCTAATGCTCACGAGACGCGCGAAAGCCTATAGCAGTTCCTGTTCGCAAACTGTCAATCTATATCTCCAGCCATTTCGTCGCAGTTCATTCTTCGAGTGTGTGCTGCAGCCGAAGATCGCAAAAATCAATAAAAAAACCCATATTTTTGGAAGCTCAGGGTCTTTCAAAGTCATCGACGTTGATACGATTGAAAAGTTCGTCACTAGTGCTTGTTGTCATAGGCAGCATGCCCATGCCTACTTGCAACCGTTTTCACGAAAGACTGGCCAACAACGGTAAAATAACGACTTTTACGGGAGTACTGCTCTTTGATGCCCTCATGCGCAGGTTTTCTTTAACATAGAAAAATCGAGACTTGAACCGTTGAAGTCTACGTTCAATGCTGAAAATTTCATACGCAGCTCGTCTATGTCTATCTCAATTGGTTTCGACGCAATTCGCTCTTGAAATGTGTCACGCAGCCTGAAATCTCCAAAAAATCCATAAAACTCCTATTCTGGCGTTCAAGGTCATCCAAGGTCATTGAATTTGGTGCCAATCGAGAGCCAGTGTACAATTTTTTATTAGTGATTAATAGTAACCCAGGCCCTATCTCGCACCGTTATTGAGATACTACGACTTATTTGCTAAAAATCGCAAATTTTTCTCACCCCCTTCCATTTAGCGCCCTCGCTCGGAGTGACCGTTTTCGAATTTATGGAAAAACTTTACGGTTTCTAAAACTAGAGTCTTCACCGCAGCCGACGGTGAAGACTTGGTAATTCTAGCTTGCACCGTTTTTGACTGATCCACCCGTGTGACGGACAGACGGACAGACGGACCGACAGAATTGCGGTGGCTAAGATGCGCTGAAAGCAGTAGCTGCTTTCGCGCGTAAAAAAACAAAATGCTGCCGATGATTGTCTAATGTCGACACACCCACGGTGAGTGACTTACCGACATAGGAGCACACGTGACAGTGGTACCAGGCGCGGCGGTCACCTGACGACGTGACGGCACCGGGCGATGACGTCATCTGCTGGCCGGGAGGCGTGGCTTGATACAGGTAAGAAGATGTCGGTGGCGGCGCGTGGGTCACAGGTAAGTCGAGTTGGTTGTTGGCGGCGGCAAATCGTTGTATCATGAGTGCTAGTCGTCCGACAGCCGAGTCAGCAGCCAGGCGTTCTAGACGACTTCCAGGGTGATCCTCGTGGTGGTCATGCCTGGGTGGCCACTGTCTGTTTGTGGGTGGTCCATTGTCATTCCACCAGCTGTCCACGAGCGGCCTATGATTTTCGTCCTCGCGCTGCTGAAAATCTTCATCCGCCGGACAACGGTACCACCACAACAAAACAACGTAACTGTCTGTTTTAGTTCAAAAATCAGGAAAAAAACATACAAACACACCGAAACAAACATGCGCAGCAAGAAAAACAGACTTACTCTCGAACAGCAAAAAGACAATTAAAAAAACAGTTACTGAACACACAATGAATTGTCAAGGTAGAGAAATACGGTGCTGTTGTTCGGTCTGCATTTGTAACGAAATTTTTACGAAGGTCTATAACTACAGAATAGCGTACCGGGTACACCAGCTGTAACAAAACAGCACTTCTACATTTGAAAACGTTTGTTCACCAATGAACACAATGAGTAACTTACTGTTGTTTGATACATTTAGTTTTTAACTGCAATTTAGTCCTATATATATGCTGGTTGATGAATTATTTTACTGTGCGGAAAACTGAAAAAGACGGGCATACTAGTGGTACTACAGTGTGAGGCATAAAAACACACCAAATTTTTTATCATAACTCGAAGAAAAGTGATCCAATTTTAATAAGCTTTGGTAAGAATATTTTTGATACAACTAGCCATCAAATGATTGTTTAGTTTCCCACCTTACCCATTGTCTGATTCTGCACTACATGGGGAAAAACGAACACAATATTGCGTTTTAACCACTTTGGTATTGTTGCTTAATCAAAACAATATACAAAACACACATTTTGTCCATATTTTCATCGTTTAGTTGATAATTTATCTAATTGTCCATTTTTAACTGCTTACAAAAATGTTTAAAATGTTGGCCCACGAACATGGGCTCGGCTCGGAGACACTTTCTCCATTTATTGATAGCAGAATCGATAAACGTTCTACTGCAGACCAATCTAGACTTCACCAGTCGCTTCTTGAATTTATCAACATTCCTGAATTGTAAACCTATTTAATAGACCTGCTGTTGCACAACAGTCAAACCTTGTAATTGATTGGCTGTTGGTGGGCACACATCTGGAAAGATACAATTTTATCAAGTTTTTTATTTTAATGCGTATTTTGTCTGTTCTGTTTTCCCAGGTAGTGCAGAAGCAGATGTTGGGTGAGGTAAAAAAAACTGAAAGGCCGTTTAATGGCCAGTTGTGACGGGAATATGTGTACCAAAAATTATTAAAATTGGATGACCTTTCTCCAAGTTCTTGTAAAAAAAATCTAGTGTGCTTTTTATGCCTCATAGTGTATATGTAGACCTTATAGTATATCATTTTCGCATGTAGGCCTACAAAATATTTGATCATGACGCGTTTCACTGTAGGAATTTAAGGCATCGTATATCATTGACTCAATCGGACATTTGAGCAGTTAGGTATTTGAAAGTACAAGGTGTATTTTAATTTTTAGATGTTTTACCTGTCCTCTGTGTTTCGCGTTTTTTTTTACCTTAGACTGTTGTTTTATTGGTGAGGATTTTGTTGTGGCAGCTTAAAAGCACTTCGTGACTTTCTATCCAGTTGTATTGCATCTGCACTATACCGTGCAATGATGCCATAACTGTCTGTCAAACAACAGAGAATAATATATTGATTTATTAATTGATCGACCGACTAGCTGACGATTGTAGGGCAGGCTTTTAATAAATTTGAGTATTTTACTTCGTTTTTCTTCGATAAGATCGTCGCACGGCACTGAACGATCTTCAGCTTCTGATGAACTGGAACTGATTCCATTCTTCGTCCAATCATCGTCCTCGCTGACGTCATGTGACTCGCCAACCGGAAACCGCTCGGCTGTCAGCTGGAATCTTGTCGTCGTGTTTACACTCAGCAGACCGGACGTGACGTCAGCCATATCTAGCGCCCGACGTCGATGTCGACGACGACCTTCAGCAAAACAAAATGATCCTCTTAACTTTAACGAGAGACTGGCAGTGTCATGTTGCTATTACTAAAGGCGCTTAGAATTTCTGATAAACTGTTTGCGTATATTTTCGGTTTTAAATCGTGGTAAATGCCAAGCTTTATTGGTAACATTAGCATGTGTTTGGGAGAAAGTTTTATTCAGTCAGCCTGGAGGGCTGGCGGACATTTAATTGCTTTTACAGCCTGGCTTAAATTTAGAATAAAAAACGCTTCAACTAGCAAAGACGTTACAGTGCTGCCATGAATTGTGACAAATTAAACACACTATCGTTTTGCCCAGTTTCGGTCTCTCTGTAACCGCGTCCGCTGGCGCACGAAAAAAAACAACGAAAAACTGTCAAAGCCCAGAAAACGAAACCGGCAACGAACAATTTGACAAGTCCATACAATATTTAACGAATAAGAACATGTAAATGTTAATATAAATTTAAAAAAAAATATATATTGACGCCATACCATTTACGGCTAAACTGCTTCTCTATTCATGCCGTTTTGCAAACTAAGTCAGTCGGCTGCATCGCTGGTGTCTTAAAGCCCTGCAGAAGCGCTGACTCAGTAACACAGTTTCTCGGCAAAGGGGGAGCTAGAGGGAGGCAGAGAGAAGGCAAGTTACCGGCGCGACGGCCTCAGCACATCCCACGCAGCGCACCACTCATCGCTCAGCATGAACTGTAGAACGACGTTTTCTCGGAAAAAAAGGTTGACTGCGTTACGCGCTAGGCCTACCGCGCGATTACGCATAGTGAACGGCGAGCGCTCTTCGCTCGCAACGCCATCATGAGCGAAATGTTCTGCTGCGGCTGCTGCGGCTGCGCAATAAAAGTTGGCTTATCCTACTACACCCGACTGCAAATGTAGGCTGCGCCCGGATGTTGTCACGACGTGCGATAAAAATGAAAACAAATTCAAAACCTAAAACAGTAATATGGGCTTCATTATCCCACATTTCCGCTCAGTTTTTTGACAGACAGAAAAAATATGCAGATAGCTCTGTTTTAAGTTTTAGATTCGTCGTATGCAATTTTTCCCAGTTTTGTTTCAGTTTTGGTTTAGCTTGTCGCACACGCGGACGTTTTAATATGCAAAAACTAAAGTTTTAAACTTAAAACTTAAAATACTTAGCTATCAAGCAAAAAAACTAAAGCAACCAAAACCGAAAACAGTTTTAGGCTTACTATCTCGCCAGTGTCTTACGAGGTTGCCGCCGTGTTAAGTATATCGCGTGCAGTTTTTAATTTTGTTTCGTTTTATCGCATTTAACTTTAACTTCACAAATCGCCATAGCACAAAATGTGTACACCATTTTTACATTTAGGCCTATCGAGGGTAGGCCTACTACAGAGATGAGACATTAAGTGCAAAAGATTTGAAAAGAACAGACAAAAGTACTATTGCAAATTACGAGTATTACGGCGAATCAGTAAGTCGAACACAATGAGTCTTCAAAACCTAACGCTTCGTGTTATTCAATGTTATAGGACTAATAATCACTGATTTGACTACTGCCATGAAATTTTTCTATTTAGTGCTTTATTGCATAATTCAATGCAGATTTCGTTTGGCATTTTAGCTTTAGTGTAATGTGCATGTGTAACTGCACCGTGCTTGTCTCAAAAAGTAGAACCACTTCGACTGCATCGATGTCAATTCTCAACGTATTTTCCGAATTCTTTCACTGGCACATTCTGCAGAAAATTTGCGATAGAGTTTGCGATAGTATAATATATCGGCCTATGCAATCGTTTTCTGTGCGCGCAGTTTGTCTGTTTCGTTTTCGAACGATAACAAACATCAACGTAAAGATTTATCCTACTCGTAGCTGTTCTAACGAAGTGCGGCTTACCTCAGTCTCCAGACACGTGCGATTAGATAAGTGATTTTATGAGGCCCTCGAGTGAAGAAGTTGCGTTTCAAAAGCGTCGTCCGTCCGTTTACAACTGACCACTCTGCACTGGAGGCGCTGACCGCCTGCCCTGTTTATATGCTGGCTTCCAACGAGAAGGACATCCAACATGCACCGAACGACCTGACTGACGGACCAGTACCACGAGCGTTAAAAATTCCGCTTGAACGCAGCTTCATCTCGGCTTGCGCTGTTGTGAGGCACGGACGCCAGGGGGCGTCGTCGATTCCCCACTTTGCTCCAGTGAGGAAACATTCATCCACATAGGCTAGTGCACTTTTTTTACTGAAATCCACGTAAAAAGAAAAACTTTCAGTTTCATTCACTGGCTGTGTTTAAAAAAATTTAATGTAGGCTTGTAAATCGGTTATCCCTCTCTTTCTGTGTATTGTTTACAACAACTTTGATATGCACCTTGGTGCATTGAAAAGCTGAGATATTTAACAATAGCGTTATTGCAAATTTTCCACACAGTGTACCAGTGAAAAACACTATTATAATGGGTCAGTATTTATGAAAGACATGAGCAAAAGTTTGGTGGCACATTTTTATGGATTACGGTTTATATTATTGTATTTTTGTACATACCACAGTTTTAAAACAAAGTGCAAAAAGTGCAAAAAAGTTATCCACTTTTGGCCGCGAGGAGTTCCGGCAGTCGCCCAGTTTTTTCTAAGACTATATCCGTGCCGCAACGCACTGCTGACGACGACCGTGCATGCGTTTACTGGTCAGTGGGGCACAGAAGGTCACCCAGTATTTCATTCAGAGCTTCCGCTACCTACATCCGTCCTGCCTGCCTGGCCGTAAGTCGTAAAAAACCACCGCCGAACGCGCGCCGGCCACAAACATCGCTGAATTATCGACAGTGGGGAGGAGAGGGGAGGGGACACGGGAGAGAATAGGGGAGCAATGAGGGCGCCGCGACCATCAAAGTTGATTATAACGGAACGTGGAACGTGTCGCGATGCGTCGTGGCGTTAGTTGGTATTCGCTGTAGCCGATAGTTGACGTCGTTAAACACGCACTCAGTTTGACTGCAGCTGCTACAGCAGCAGGCGTTGCTATCGTATCGTCCGAGCTGCAAACAGGTCGATCGATCCCCGCAACGCGTTCAAGATTTTACTTTCCGCACTACAACGTATTGTACGAAATAAAACACCCAGGTACCTGAAATACCAAACAATCCAACTAGTGCAATTGAATCAAACAGTTGAAACAGCAATAAATTAACAACAATAAAGTTCACTTGTAACATTTGCATGCAGATTGTATAGACTCTACTGAATTCTAACCTAATTATCAAACGTGAGTTAAAACTTAGAATATTTTTAGCTTGTATATCATGTTCTGCTGTTTGCTTAGTTTAGCCAAGTGTTAGGCTACATTCTAATGCGAATACTTTTTATTTAAGCTTAAGGATACGCATAATAATTTAATACACTTTGCTATAGCCTACCTAAACATTATTAACACCGTTTTTAAAAAAAGCATAGGCGAAGCTCGGTTTAAATATTGTTTGTAAGGACAAAAAACTTTTAGAAGCTGTTGATATGCATTATCTTTGCATTTTTGCTAACAAGTAAAATTTAAAATGCACGTACATAAACACAAACAAGCAATATTTAGTTATTAGCAAATTATGTTGGGCTTTTTGGAACATAAAAACATACGGGAAAGACTGCGAAAAGAAAAACTAATTTTAAAAGCAAAAATGTCTTTGGTTGGTGTATGCAGCAAGTTATTTATAATGTGCATCCGAATAAAGTTTCGTGATATATATTAAACTCACAAAAGTCTCTACAGCGGCATCATCATTATCATCATCATCATCTTGCAGCAGCAGCAGCAGCATTAGCATCTGCGGTCACGCGTGTATAGCAATCGATAAATGTTATGGATCGCCGTCGGTAACTTTATTATTACACGATTATACGATACGCATACATTTCACGTCCGATTGGAAAACTGGTCATTGGCTATAACTCAGCGTTCTGAATAACCGCACCGGCATGGATGGCGTGGCACGGTAAAATAAATTAGTACAATAATGGAGGAGTCGGTTGGAAAAGACTGACCAGATGGTGTTCCATAGGCGCGTAAGTCATAAAGTTTGTACTGGTGATCGCTGAGTCGGATTGGCTGCGACCGTCGTGCGTTTAACTGCTGCGCAGGTCTACGTGATCACCGGAGTATAATAATAGCAGTCAAGCGGCAAAAAAAATCAATAGCGCTCAGCTGTGTTTTACTTTTATTGAGACCTGCCTGGGCGACGGGGCAGTGGACACATCCCCCTGTATCTTTCAGCACTGCCGAAGCATGTAGTCATTTTAAATAAAACGCTGCACAGGGGATTGCACCCATAAATACCAAGCTTCATTTGTTATGCAGCCGTCAAATAGGCCGTATTACGCGTCTGCCTGTCCGTCTGTCTGTTTCTGTCCGTCCGTTTGTTATATAAAAGCTCTAAACTCGAAAACAAACAAACACAGAACAACCAAAACTTGGTAAATGTTACCACGACAGAAATAACAGGTGTGCCAGTTTTCGGCTCAAAAGTTTAAAGATTGAAGTCACCACACGTCTTTGGAGAAATAACGCACATTTCGGGTACGATAACATATTTACTTACGGGTGGCTGATCACACACCGGCCTGCCGCTCACGCGTGTCGGATGGTTTCAAGGAGGCCCAGCAGTAAACTAGGCCGATTATAATATAAAAGCGTTAAACAACGCCAAAATGCGCTGTCATTCTTTGTTCGGAGACTAAAGGCATCATTGCGTCTAGCGACATGCGGATGTATGCCAGGATAATAGTACTGGAACGTGTGCGCCCTGAATACTTAATGTAGATGCAGCATATAAACCGATCTCTTGGAAGCGTCCCTCGAGGCGCAGACATAAACAGGCGTCGCTTTTACGAGCTCCGTCTAATTCTATCTCGCGTCGCCAACAAAACGCGAATGCCCGTCTATTTACTTCGTTGCAGGAAAATGCAGCGTGATTCGCTTTGCAAGACTTCTCTATAAATGACAAGTTAATATTTAATTGCAAGATATTGTGCAATTAATGGTTATTTACCTGTACATTTTTGATCAAATATGTCATTTTATTTACTGTGTATAGTGTTATGTCATGCCGATGTCGTAGAATTTTGTAATTAATTGCACGTTTAATGTTTACTATTAGCGCTGTTCGTTATTACACACGCGCAGTGGCGTCGCTCCCCAGCTATTTTCGAAAGACGAAAAAATATTTCTGCATAAAAATATTTTACACACGTAACACGTTTTGGAGTAAGGGTATGTACCCCCATTGCGCAAACCAGGTAAAAATGTAGAATAATTATGAAATTGCGAGTTTCTGAAATAATGCATGAAAATGTGAAATTTTAACGTTGATTTTTTTAAAAATTGTCTGGAAATATGCTATGTTTTACTATTATGCTCTCAAACCCCAGTATACTGGGGAGTGGGGTTTTGCACACTGCAGATGAAACCATTTTATTTTTGGCTTGCAAAATGCACGAAAATGCACAATTTAAACGTTAATTTTTGAAATTGTTTTGGCCCCTGGCCCCCGTCTCAGGCCTCACCTCCCTTGTCTCTCGGGAGCTTCGCGTCTTGCTCAGGACCTTCGATTATTCTGTCATCAGGCAAACATTTCCCGGGCTCCCAAATTTTTCAACAGCATGGCGCCTCGATCTGCACTTGCGAAAATATCTGCATTTTAAAGCATTTTTGTTGACATTTTCTTTCATATCAGCGTATTAATCTTATCAATAACAAAATTGTCTTAAAATAATTTTTATAATGCACGCCTATAGGCCTAGCGCTGTACATAGACACAGTCTTTTAATAATTTCGTGGCATATAGTCACCGATACGTTGCGACAGCATAACTCCGATACAAACTTTGGGTTGACTAGTTTGCCACAACGCTGTATTTGCTTGCTAGCTTGTCGGAAAGTGACTTTGTAAGAAATGACTGGCCCCTTTGATAAAGAGCAATGTTTGTAATTCAGCAAATTTTGTTTTGTGCTTCTTTGTAAACTCGACAGTTTATGAACCAATTTTGACGAAATATTTTTTGAGCGATTGAGCGTGGCCCAAGAAGAAAGTAATTAGATTTTAGCAGCGACAGAGTCTTTTGTGGGTTTTGAACAGCTGATATTGTCCAAAATTCTTTATTATTGGAGACAGGGCGTGTAAACACACCTTGCGATGTAGGTTCATCTCAGCAAGTTATAATGCCTGAATGTTGATAAATTTTTACAGTTGAGAGTGGTTCAAGAATTTTTTTAGACGATCATGTGGAAAAATGGAAAAAGAACGTGATCTAAAGAACAATAATAAATCTACTGTATTGGCCAAGTGCAGCACTGTTTTTAGCTTCTAGTTAATCAGATTGTTTGTATACAAGTCGTACACTTGTACATCCGCTGTAGCTGACGTCTCTTCGTTTAACAACACGACGTGTTGTCACACGCCATTCAACAGGTGTCGCCCACAGCCACGGAAACTGCTTTACAATCACGAAAAATGCGACATCATTAACCAGTCCGGAACGGCATTCTCGATGGTTCCATTGTTTTATACTGGCGATGTTTTCTTTTTTTCGACTCGGGATCTTCGGGCTCCGTTGGCTGATTGCCATAAAACTTTGAAACGCATCGAAAGTATGTTCTATTTTATAATCCAGGTGCTGATTAAAATTTTAAAAATTTAAGCGTCTTCTGCCCTAAAAATTGAAGGCCAAAACATACAAAATTCGGTGCGATTTCGCACAACTTTAGACTTCGATCGCAAATATTTCAGGAATTCGTGTAGATATCCAATATCCGAATGACTGTTGTCTACTGATCGACTTAAAAGTCGATTGGTTTATTGTGTAGTTGATTCAAGTTGTTTTGCTTTCAAGCAGTCGACTTCAAGTTGATTTGATGTCCCTGCATTTGGGTCATAACTTAGTCGAGTAAGCAAGTAAGTAACTTAAGTAAGTAAGCAGTCGTGCTGTATGTCAAAAAGGTTTATATTTTATTGTCGCTCGAAGTCACTTATGCATTTACTTTTATCTCTCATCATCTGCTACCAGTTTTTCTGCCAATACTGCTGACAGCTTAACGAGCAAACCAGATGTTGATCAACGGCTAAAACGTCGTGACTATCGACAAATTTTAGTAGCCTGGTGTTTGATGTTACCATACCGCAAGTCAAAAAAGCCACCTAAATATAATGTTCCTACAGTTCGTGTAACTGTCACACCGTCATTTGTTGCCAATTGTTCGCAGAGTGTTCCAGTGAACGAATTTTAAAAATCGATATATACTGTGCCTCGAAAAACATCTCTGACATTTAAGAATGTATTAAACTTTTAAAAAAATTATCAGAGTTTAATTTAGAAAACATGAGCAGTTGCGTCTGGGTAGCCTGTATTCCAGGTGACGATACGCACTGGACGTAACATGGCAGGAATAAGAAAACGTTTAAAAACGTTGAATAAAAAACGTTGGCCATAATTTGTTCAACCTTTTGCCTAATGCATGCTGTATAGTCTAGATAAAGCTTACTTTAGCTAATTTTAGTTCAACCATGTGGTTGTAAAACCATAACATTAAACTAACCGAAATATAGTGAATAAAAAGACATTTTGTTTAGTGTATTTGGACTAACTCAGTAAACTGCTATCACTATGACCTATTAATTCGTTTCTGTGGTTCTAAAAGTGCTGCTCAAAGTTCTTGATGGAATTTTCAGTGAACGTTTTAATAGGACCCCTAAAAACGTCGATAAAACAAAGAACGTTAATGACGTAAAAACGTGCCAAAAATAAAAGAGGTAAAGAACGTTTTTACGCGCAACAGCATCTACTACTGTAGCGCATCTTAGCCATCGCTATTCTGTCCGTCCGTCTGTCCGTCCGTCTGTCTGTCACACGGGTGGATCAGTCAAAAGCGGTGCAAGCTAAAATCACCGAATCTTCACCTTCGGCTGCCTGGAAGACTCTATTTTCAAAAACCTAAAGCTTTTCCATAAATTCGAAGGGGTCACCCCGAACGAGGGCGCTAAATGAGAGGGGTTAGGGAAAATCTGCGACGTCCAGCCGATATGGCGTTGCCAGAGCGAGATAGTGGCGCCATCTGGTGAATGATTATGTTTTACTGGGCTTTCTGTGAAACTAGCCAAAAGCCGTACGGATGAGATCTATGGATGAAGTCTACGCATCACTAGCGTACGACGGTGCATCGCTGTTGCGCGTTCCTGTTTGCGTTAGCAGAGCTTTCCTTGTTTTACATCGGTGGAGGTCTTACATATATACCGGGTACGAAACTAGAAATGACTACAACGTCTAGACTGCAGACGGTCATGCTGACGTCGTGTTAAACGTCATAGTAAACGAAATAGACGGAATTGTCGTTACGAGGTCGATAGCAAGTCGAAAATAGTCGGGAAAAGTCGTCAACAGGTCGGGAATAGACGATAATAGGTCCGTAGTTGGTTGGGAGTAGTTGGGAAAGATCGTTAGCAAGGCAGCGTATATACGGCGCTGGAGCTGAAAGAATGCGGAAATGGTCGTTGGAAGGTCTGGAGCGGTCACGTTTTCTTTAGACTAAAATCAAGTCGGCAGTGGTCGGTACTCAGGTCGTTGGAGGACGAGAATTTAGAACGACCAAGTGTGACCGGGGCTTAAGACACATGAAGTGTAATTTATCCAGTCTTGTAGCCAGACTAGAATGTTGAAGTTAGAGAGAGAGAGACAAGATCATTTCTGTTGGCAACGAATCCAGCTGAGCTGAAAAGTCGTTCACAAGCAACAGCATGTTGCAGGGACACTTCGTAGGTACTTTACAATTTTTCCCAGTAAAGTGACCAGGCAAAAATTTCATAACTAATTTTTGATTTTTAAATTTTTAAAATAATCAATCGCGTAATAAATTATCTTCGCCAACCACAGTTGACGTGAACGCCGTGCATTTTTATGGCCTAACTGTATTTTTAACAGTAACTGGAGACATATACTAAAAGAAATAACATGTAAAATGATATTCACTATTCAAGGTAACGAACGCAATATATCTAGGCAATAGTACAATAATATTCGCTATGGACAACAAAACGATAGCAACGAGTAACGGAATCTAAATGACTACAAAATTATTTAATTTCGACTAATATTTACTTTAACTACGGTAACTGTAGCACATATCATTGCAGCAGAGTACGTAGAAAAAAAATTAAGAAGTTTAAAGTATAAAAAATATGAACAAAATTTGGGACAATGTTGTCGTCTGCTCGGCCAACAAGCAAAAATCATCAACCAGCTATAGAAGCGACGGCTACAGGGGTATATTTACAGTTACCTTATCCGTAGGGCGCTCTTAAATAATATTATGCATTTAATGCCAGCAGTGACGTCATACTGAGTAAAATGCTATGGAAAACAAATTGAAAACAGACGATCTTCGTCATTTTTATAAGAGGTTTGTGATCTCGGAACTCTAAACTATAAGGCCTCGGGACGTCATAGGTCTTAAATCGGGCAGACGTTTCAGAGAACTATTGAAATCGTTTATAAAATCGTGCGCACTAAAAGTACTATGCTGCAACGATAAATAATTACAGATGTCCAGCTACAGAAGCAGCGAACTTGCAGTCCTGCATCAGGACTATACATGTAGGCCTAGATGTGTCAAGCGAAAACATTTTTTGCGACAATTCATAATCTTCAAGTGAAATATTTACTCTGACACTGAGCTACCACGCTGCATAAAACTAGAAAATGTGTCGGCCTAATGACACAGTATACACCGTGGTCCATAAAAGGTGCCACTTCTATTTTTCGAATAGTTTCATGAAACATTGGCTGGTTTTAATAATTTTTTGCATGTAACATCAAAAAATTGATGCAAATGACGGTAGTTTTAACCAACTTACCTCAATACTGTCGCTCACTACCTTGTGTAATAGAGAAATCGTAGTTTGTCCGTTTACAACAATAAATTCATAGTAGGTAGCGCATGCATCGGCTCAGAAAATTATCGAGACCACCAAATCATTAAAAATCTGTTGCTTCGTCTCTATTTTAAGATCGTATGTCGACGAACTGAAATGACACATCAACAGCGAGTCGGCCACTTAGAGTCATGCAATTATTGTACGTGCTCTTGGCGAGTGGCATCAACCTCTCCCGCTTGCGTTCGTGCTGGAGGAGGACATTTTGAGCACATGCTGTAATAAATATGATGTGGTGTGACACGTGTGACTTTTTGAAAGTCAGTAATTACCAATTGTGTTTGTTGCTATTTAGTTAATCATTTCTGAGCCGACGCATGCGCTACCCAGTTTGAATTCATTGTTGTAAACGGCCAAACTAAGATTTTACAAAATAATGCAGCAACAGTAATAAGGTGAAATTGCCAAAACTATATAGTCATTTGCGTCAAGTGCCTTCTTAATGTTGCATGCCAAAAATTACTAAAATTAGCCAATGTTTGCATAGCTATTCAAAAATTAAAAGTGAACCACGGTGTATAGGATTAACTTAAGCCATCCGCCCATGCAGAGCTGCACTACATTTTAGGCTTGTGTAAGGTTAGACTCTAACCATATAACCTCAAACCTAACGTGACCTTTAAACCCAAAATTGGTACACTAGTCCTGGGGAATGTTTACAGCAATTTTTATTTTTATGCCCTTACTTTATTTCGAGTTAGGAGCTCGCACGGGAGAGACGGACAAATATACAGACAGACAGACAGACGTTCGGACAGGACCATTAACGCGGTTAAAACAGCCGCAATAATAATTACTCAGTTTTAAATGACAATCGTTTTATTATATACACTACTTATGTACCTTCGTTTTTACGCACGACAGCAGAATGCTTCGCGCGGTTTAGCCATCGTCGAGGTGTCCGTCCGTCTGTCCGTCTGTTACACTGTGGTATTGTGTCAAACAGACACAAGCTAGAATCACGAAATCTCCACTGTGGGCTGCCATAAAAACTAGAGTTTATCGTGACAAAATTTCGTGCCCTTGGGTGAGGGGTTCACCTTGAACGAGGGCGTCAAAAATACCTCCTAAAAGACGTTATTTTGCGAGTATTGGCTCGTATAGTGTGGAAACGGTTGCAGATAGGCATAGACATGCTGCTTATCATATCAAGCACTGGTGACGGGCTTTTTAGATTTATCAACATAGATGACCTTGAACCCCAAAATAGGGATTTTTAGTAAATTGTTCGCAATTACTGACTGCAGCGCACATTTCAACAGTGAATTGCGACAAAATGGCTAGAGACAGACTAAGACAATCTGCATATAAAAAATTTTCAGCATTAAACGTAGATTTTTGCCGTCTAGGTCTCGACCTCCTAGGTTCAAGGAGGCCAGCGCAGGCGGGCATCAAAGATGGGCACCCCTCCTAAAAAGTGGTTATTTTACCGCTATAAGCTTGTCCATCGTGAAAACAGTTGCAGATAGGCACAGACATGCTGCTTATCATAACAAGCATTAGTGATGACGAGCTTTTGAATGGTGTCAACATCGACGACCTAAATGACTTTGAACCCTTAAAATAAAGGGTTTTTGGTGTTTTTTGCAATTTTCGGTTGCGGCGCATATCTCAAGAGTGAATTGTGCCAAAATGGCTAGAAATAGACCTGGACAATTTGCGTACGAAATTTTTAGCATAAAAATACAAGTTTAACCATCTGAGTTTCGGCCTTCTAGGTTCAAGGCGTCTTCAGTACGAAGGCTTCAAATTTGAATACTCCTTCAAGACGCATTACTATTTTATTGCACGCTGTACACTTGCTGCTCAGATGATAGAACTGCTGCTGTCGCGCGTCACGTGAGCTTTCCTCAAATTACTTGTTTATCTATCTGAAAGCATGTAAACGAGTTAGGGCCTGTACTGTATCTTTCGCTCAGTGCCGCTTCGTTCTTACAGCATCGGGCGAGTGCGCACAAGAAAGACTTCATCGATGCATTTAAGACACTGACTCTGACTCACAGTGTATGCCGAGTTCTACATATCACAAAAAACGTAATTCGCCATTAATGAATCAGCAATTCAGGGAGTTGCGACATGCGATATCGGGCAGCGAAATGCAATGCATATACGTGCATTACCGATATTTTCTTGCTTCATAAAACGTGCCACTTTTTTCATACAGGGCCTACATGCAGTACTTTAAACGCACGCTCTAAAATCAACATGCATATATTTACTGTAATTAACTGTGATTAAACGGACGGTTTTGCATCAGTTCCGAACTGATAGCTTTGCAGCAAAGTCGTGTACAGTTAGGCCCCTAAACGTTTAAATGTTCCAGTGTATGGCTGCAACAGACTTGGGGCTAGGTGAAAAGTTTTATTACGGCTTTTCCGCTGCAGTTTCTTCATAGCTGCTGCTGCTGTTGTATTCTGCCCTACGAGCAGTTTTCGTTTTCCATCGACACCATCTCGCTCTCTCATATGCCAGCTACTTGAGTTGTGAATAATCCATGTCCTCGTCACTTGTCTCCAGTAGGCAGATCAGTAGCATTTCTTTTGGTCTTCCTTTTCCCTTTTTCCCTGGCAGTCGACCTTCCAACATTATTCTCACCAAAGAATCATGACGCAACACATGTTCCAACCATTTCTTCTGTCTATTCCTCAGTGTTTCCATGAGTTGTCTTCTTGTTTCAACTGTTTTAACACTTCATCATTTCTTTTGTGCTCTGTCTAAGATATCTTCAACATGCGACGCCAAATCCACATTTCAAATGCTTCAATCCTTCTTATGTCACTTTTTTGCAATGTCCATGTCTCACTTCCATACAATGCTGTACTCTATAGTCTACAAATGCTTTGACTAAGCTTATGCGTTTTTTAGCTAAAGGCTAAAAAATCTACACACCAGACCTTTCTTTTTGTCATTTTTGCAGAAGTAAAAAATATTGAAATCGATCGAAATGCGCCGACGTTATTGCATACAAAGTTGGATTAAAACCCTATTTATACAGGCACTCGTTGGTAAAAATGTCACAAATGTGCGCCGGCATCACATAAATTTTCTGACATTAATGTACAAAACGTAACATGAATTCAGTTTTACATTTTTTGCTATTACCTGATTTGAAATGCGATATTACGAATTCGTAAGCCTTATATGTGGGCCAAAATATGTTGTGCTGCGCAAAGTAAACTTTTAAATAAACTTTTAAATGTCGCAACGCGCCATGAAAAGTCCAGCTGCCAGAAAATGTTGGGCTGTTGTCCGACATTATTTGGCTATTTTTGTAATTTTATTGAACATGCCTAAATCCGTTTTTGGTCGTAAAATAAAGGCGGTAGCCTACGTTTACACTGAGAGAACGCTTCACGCGAGTCGCTGTACATACTGTGGCTGCTGCGCAAATGTCGTCAAATAATGCGGCAGCGGAGCAGGGGCGGACCCAGCGGCCCGTCCTGCGGGTACTACCCCTCCCACCGGCGGCATCACAGGTAACCCGCCGCCGCCCCCGCCCGTGTACAGGTAAGCAGAGTTGGATGTGACGTCATAGCCAGGCAATCCAGGTAGCGACGAGGACGAGGAGGCCGAGTAGACGGCTCCTGTCAGCGGGTCGACGTAGTAGTAGATGAGGCTTGATGAGAGCGGTGCTGGGTCGACGAGTGACGGTGAGCCAGGCGCTGCAGGAACTGATGGATAGAACACTGCTGATGAACCGGCCGCACTGTAGAACAATACAGATTTATACAATACAATACTGTACATTAGAATATTCTTATATTGCAATCGTAGATCGTTACCAAGGTAGCATACAATAATTGTACTATAACAAACAACCGTCATGCGTGAAGCACAGACAATGTGCAGTAACAGGTTTTTACAAATAAATTCATACGAAATATACGTTTTAGACTGTGACTAATTTATTGTACTCCTCGCGTGTCTTGGATTTATGAAAGTAGCGTCGTTCGATCCATTGAACATGGAAACTTTAGCCTACCCTGAAACCAAACCTGATCGGTTGATCGGTTGCGGAGATAGGCCGTTTGAAATTTTCCAGTCGTCAATAAGCCTATATACGTGTACTCATTTCTTCAGCTGCGTTAGGAACGTAGCGCAAGAGAGTAAACGACTAAATGAATTAAATAAATCAACTAAATAAATTCACACAATATGGATACACGTCAATACATTTTCAGACTACAAAATGCACAGTGAAGTGAAAGACAAATTGCAGTAAAACAGAGTTAGCAGTATGAAATACAAAGACATGACTATAAATCAAATACCATGTTATATCTCACCTGACTGATTGAAAAAAGTGAAATAAACTAAAGAGACGGGGCTCAGAATCGTGCAGTCGATAAGGAAAACACTGTACTGAGTCACGGTGTAGAAAGATACAAAATTGTACAAGTAGACTCGAGGCGCTTGGGTGGTCTTTCTGTGTATATGGAGAGCACCCATAGAATAAACAGCCGTGCCGTGTGCAAAAACATTTAATGGCAGGTGTCCATTCTGTTCCGTTTATGTTTACGTCTTCTGTGTACCATAGACGCCTCTGGTTTTAGCATTTGGATGCCAGGAAGTAGGGCATATATGGCACAGATATTAGGCCGATTGGGCCTTCTTCGATAAAAATACATACATTTTTTACATCTAAACCGCAGACGGTCAGCCAGAAAACGGACCAAAGCGCACGTACAAAAAAACTAAAATTACCGCAATACGGCGTAAAAGCCCTCCCACACCTCAGCCAGAGAACGTCGTGCTGCACCATGAACTTTTGAATGCCACAACATGCCATAAAGTAGCCTCACATGCTGTCCGACATTTCGGGCTTGTGTGGCCTTCTTTTGTGAGGGTCCCTGTTCGGCCAAACATTTTGAACTTGCCTAGATCCGCCCGTGTACCCTATACTAGGATGAATAACTTTTCGCTGAGTCAAGCTTACGTCTTTTATAGCAAAGTGCTAACTGCTATTTCTCGACTTGTAACTGAGATGAGATTTCAGACATTTCTCCGACATTTTAGTTTTACGTACAAAATATGCTAGCAGAAAGCAGTTACTTGTCGCGACCTCGCATGGCCGTGGCGTATAAAACTTGACATGCTTGTTGTACGGCCGTCTTAATAGGCGGCATTACGGGTTTTGTCCGTTCCTCCGTGTCCGTCCGTCTCTTACTTGCTCCTCAGTCCTAGTCCCCGGAACAGCCGTCGTTCGCCGCCGCCGCCGCCGCCGCCGCCGATAAGGGAAAGCATTCTCGCGGGGTTTATCTGGGGAGAAAATTTTAGAATTTTGCTTTTTAAAACGGCGAAATCTGGTGTACTTATATATTTCAGCGACAGTGGGGAGCCGAAACATCGCGGGGTCCGGGGTAACTTATTCCCTCCCATCCCTTTTTTCGACGGGCCTGCCAGTGACAGACGTCTTAGCGGTCCGGACCGCCGCTAGCTTAAGCCAGTCGCTAAGGCTTCAGACCAGCCGTTAAGGCCTTAGCTTAACGGTTCCGGAGGCTACTCAGTCCTAACTCGAAATCAAAAAGATATAGAAAAAAAGCAAAACTTGTGTAGGCCTTAATTTTTTCAGCAACTGGAGTAACCGACGTACAATTGTTCACTATGCAACAGTTAAATATAAGGAGCCCGAGCCGGATAAAGAGGCTTCGTCTTTCTGAAAAAAAACCTTCTTCAGGTGTCCATGCATCACGTACATAAACTATACTTGAAGCGATCATCAGCTGTCTCACAGTCTTAGGTCTATGCGTCACCTGAGTGAATTGCGACTTGCTTTTTACTTATAGTCAAAAGCCTGCAAGAGACTGTGTAACAAAGTAGCCTATAATGTCAAAACTGTAGAGCGTGGTTCATTTTTCAACGGCAGTAACAGTTATACTACCTGAGACACGTGGGCGGAGAATAATTGATGAAGTTAGCAGTTGGTGTACAGAGCTCGTTGGCTTTCAGCGTAATCGGGAAACCAGCTGCAAAGGTAATAACAACAACAGCACAGCGCAAGGAGAGGTCAACAAGAGATCAGCACACAAAATACACACAAAACGACGCGTGACGCTTAAGCGCGGTCCAGACTATAGGCCTACATTGAAAGTCCGCTAAATAACGGAAAATCCCTAGCTACAGTGTCACTGGCTTTTGAGGAAGGTCGTTCCAGATCTTCTGGAGTATTTAGCTTGGATGATTAAAACCGCTTTCATGTCATAATGACATGACCACTGATGCGGTCGAAGTCTGACAGTAATGGGACTTTCCTTCACGGTGCCCATGGTCCAAAGTTGCAACACTATACATCGCGAGCCATAAAAACTTTTGTCCACATCTTCGCAAAACCACTCAGCAGTAAAAAAATTCACTGGCACGCTCTGTAGAAAATTTGCAATAAAATGATTATTAAACATTTTATGACATTTTATACTTGTGCCATTGGTCCTTGTTTCCTTTTTTGAATCTTTTTTAGTGAAGTCACTGAAATGTTTAGTTTTTTTCTTTTCCAGTTTTCTTCTCCAAGAATTTCGCCAATATTCTCCATAAACGGTGTAAGCTTAGACGATTGCTTGCTGTGTGCTTGCTTGATTTTTGCTAACTTAGTGATGCAAACTTAATGTTCCTGAGAAAACAGCGAACGTAAATTTGCTAAATAAAATTTACATTTAATGCATAACACAATATGTTTGTGCACGACATTTTGTCTAAATATTTGTCATTGTGTGATGCAATTATTTCCATCATGTACGCTGTTTTGCTTCAAATACAGAAAAGCGACATTTTACTGCGCTGACCTGGTAATACTCGGCCTGGAAGTAACCGCGGCTTCGCTCCCAAGTACGCCAGGTTGACGTTTGTTTTTCTGCCGTCGATGATCGGGTTAGGATCTTTGCAGGCTCGCTCGGCCGCCGCCCGGTCAACCATCGTCACCTGCACCACACGTCGAACCACTACCGTGTAATATAGACAGGCACGCGTATATTATAAACAATCTAATCTGCTAGGCTGCCCCAGAAACATACACACATCTGTAATCGATGTGACTAATGCGAGACAGATAGAGCTGCTATAGCAAGTCATTATACATACGCTAATGAAACGCTTTATTTTCCAGTACAGCTAGCCCATGCTGTAATTCTGTTAGGCCACAATGCATAGAAAATGTAGGCCTAAAGTATTTTACACAACGTGACCTTATAGGCCTACAGTTTTTAGTGATGTTTATTATTATTTTTCGCCCACTTAGCACAAACCAAGCAAGCCTATAATAGAACTAACTCAATATTGGCCGCTTTGAGCCAGGCGGTTATTAAAAGTGCTCCTAGCGAGTTGCGTCAACGTCTACGCGCTTGCGTTAGTGCTAAATGCGGACATTTTTAGCACATGCTGTAATAAAGATGATGTTACTTTTTTGAGAAATAGTAAGCCTAACTGTTACTCGTGTTTGTCGCTAAAAAGTTAATAATTTCTGAGTTGACGCATGCGTTACCTAGCATAAATTCATTGTTTAAACGGCCAAACTACGGCTTCTGAATTTCACAAGGTAGTGTAGCGACAGTATTGCGGTGAAATAGGCAAAACTACAGTCATTTACGCCAAGTTTCTTTGCGATGTAGCGTGCCAAAAACTGTTAACATCGGTCAATGTTTCACGGAGTTATTCAAAGAAACAATTTGAGCAAAGCTCACGTGACGCGCGACAGCATCGTTTCTGCCATTTAAGCAATCAGTATACAGCGTGTAATAAAATAATACGTTTAATGCTAAAATGCAATACACAGGTAGTACGCGTTTATTCTTAGTAATTTCAGCGCAGTTCACTTTTAAAATGTGCACCACAGCCAAAAAAAACAAAAAACACTATTTTGGGGGTTCAAGGTGATTTAAGATCATCAATGTTGACACCACTAAAAAAGCTTGTCACTAGTGCTTGTTATGATAAGCAGCATGTCTGTTTTTACGCTAGACGAGCCAATAGCAGTAAAATAACTACTTTTCAGGAAGGCACCCCTCTTTGACACCCGCGTGCGCAGGCCTGCTTCAACTTAGGGGGTCGGGACTTGATCAGCTAAAATCTACGCTTATTGCCCAAAATTTCGCAAACAAGTCGTATTGGTCTATCTCTAGCCATTTTATCGCAATTCACTCTTGAAGTGTGTGTCGCAGGGCAAAATCGTGAAAATTCCCCCTTATTTGGGGGAGTTCACGATCGTTCAAGATCATCCATGTTGATATCACTAAATAGCTCACCATTAATGCTTGTTATGATGAGCAGCAGGTTTGTGCCTATCTGCAACCGTTTTTACGCTAGATTAGCCAATAGCGGTAAAATGAGGACTTCTTATGGGGTACCCCTCTTTGACGCCATCGTTCGAGTGGCACCCTTTCACTCAGGGGCACGAAATTTTGTTACGATAAACTAAAGTCCTTGGGGCAGCCTACTGTGAAGATTCCGTGATCATATCTTGCATTGTTTTGATACAATACAGCAGCTTGACAGACAGACGAACGGACAGAGAGACGCCAAAGCCATAACTAAAACGCGCGAAGCATTCTGCTGTCGTGCGTAAAAATTTAAAGTGGCTTCACTTTAGCTAGGCCACCCTGTAGAATGAAATGCACGTAAAATGAACGGATATATTTTGAAACGGTCGTCTGTTTAAAAACAAGAGGTTTGATTCACAGACATTGTTATAAGAAATATATGTAAAAAAAATTACCAGTTTACAACTGTGTGTAAAGACGATGTGATGATATCAGTCCTCTAAAACAGCAAAAATCATTTGGGTAACCTTATATTCGTACCAGAAATTATCAAAATCTGATGATTGGTTTTCAAGTTACAGTCAAAAATGTCAGGGATGTTTTTAGAGACACAGTGTAGGCCCTATCGTAAGACAAAGGTTAAGACGTCGAAAGATAATTTTAAAATGTTTTGTGAATCGGGCCTCGAAACAGGATTAGTTCGCTTACCTGCAGCTCACGTGCTTGTCCACTCAAAACTTGTGAAAACATCCAGCTTTGTCAATCAAGATACATGTAATTTTAACGGAAATACGAAAAAAAGGCGAAGGTAAATAATAGCATGAGATAGCGCTTACGAATCCGTATCCGCGGCTTTTATTCGTCTGTCGATCGGTGATGACGACCGCTTCATCGATGTCGCCGAACTGCTGGAAGTATTGGCGCAGACCGTCGTCGGTCGTGTGGTAAGGCAGACCGCCCACGAAGATTTTTGTTAGCGTCGTGTCGATCGGTTCCATGCTGCCGCCACACTGAGTACTACTAGACGTCATCTGCTCGTTGTTCTAACTCCCTAAATTCTACGTACGCTGTTTAATTCTGTTAGTTCAGCGACGTTTGCGGCGCCACTACCGACGACTACCGAGTGCGACAGTTATTACTATTGCGGCCACTTCCGACATGCACCGTTACACAACGGTCGGTCCTCGACCTTGTCAGTCGTCGCAGCGTGGCCGTCAAACAAGGTTCGTTGCTAGCTTTCACTGCAGCGGGCGTGCGGCACGACAGCTCGAAGTTCTTGCAGCGGTAGCGCGTGGTTGACTGACAGGTGTGCTGCCGTGCGAGCGATCGCTCGTCGACGTTTTACAGTGATGCCCCGAGCTGCCGCCGCCGCCTCAAAGTCGAACGCCGCCGACTGACCGAGAGTGCTCAAGTCCAGTCTCCACTTTGTTCGATATGTCGTGAATTTGTTCAATGTTTTGTCGCTTAACAAGCTGTATATCAAACCCACAATAACTTATGTACAACAAACTTTTTACTCAACACACGATAACAAGCAGCAGGAGTAGCATATAATGAGCACTCTACAAGACGACAAGGCCTAGGCCTATAGCGCTGTTGTGTTGACTGTTGAAAGGCGCCTTTGAATGATAGCCGACAACAACAAATCGACAACTCGACATGTCGCAGAATGTATTATTTCGCGGAATCGCTCTACCGGCGCAATTAGCGATTCTGCATATTTTTCATAGGCCCTATTCATCCACATCTCTCTGTAGCGTGGTCTCTCTGTCTGTCGTCTATCTGTCTGTGCCTGTCCGTCATGTTCGTGATCCTGCTTAAACTGTTAGATGCCGTTCGCAGGTACGCTTCTGGAATCCAATGACACGTTGTGTTTTAGATTAGGGTCATTGACTCACAGAGATTTCAGATTTCAGAGATCTAAGATTCAAACCCTCAGCCAAAACATGCAATTGCTTCCGACTTAAGCAAAAGATGATTATTAATTCCGCTTTTTGCAAAATTACATTAGTACTCCTTGTTGTTCAGTTTGTTGTACGATTTGCTGTCTAACAAATTACAGTAGTGGAGTTTGGGCCTAGTTCCACTTAGAGGCTGTTCTGGAGGAGCAGAGAAGCTGCGGTTGGTGGTCGCTGACAGGCGGTTAGATGATCAATCACGAAGATGCGCGTGTGTTGTCGAAGCGTCCGCCCGCTTGCCGCGAAGACTGCGGAGCATTAGCAGGAAGCGGCTCGCGGCGCATTTTAGTTAACATTAAACAGCGGGAGAGGGAGAGAGAGAAAGCCACGAACGCACAGACGGGCGGACAGCTGGCCGCTTTCGTCACTGATCTTCGCCACGCCCGCCGCGGCCTCTAGCTACCGGTTTCGAATGTTCAACCACAAAGAAAATGCTCGCTCGTTCGCCGAGCTGGCTTTGTCATTTTCTCGGCGCCAATCAAGATGTAAACCATCAAAATACACACAGCAGGTCGGTGATCTAAAAGCAGGGTTAACACCACAACCCCTGAAACTCGAGTAAGCCTACCCAAAAGTACCCATGTGTGCATCCTGATAACTAGGTTTTGCCCGTCCGTCCGTCTCTCTGTCAGGCGTAGAAAAAAAACCTAAATTGGCGTGAACGTTCCCCAAGGCGGGAGTAACGGTGTGTCAATTGGCAGTTTACTAAGGTCAAAGATCAGGACTAAGTTTAGGCTTGCAAAGCTCTTAAGTTTAAGCAGATTGCCGCATAATATGTCGGCGCTGGACATACATATTTTTTAGTTTACGCTTCAGTCTTGACTCAATTATTAAGCCAAAAGTTTTAATCTGTTACAAATGGCATTCTTCAGGCTCCAGTACTGCCATGTGCGAAATGCCAACAGGCTACAAAAGGTCGAAAATCGGCCAATATTTGATGACATTACGACGACATTATGGTGGACTACCTGGACATCCGATGATCTGATCACTTGCCCAGCTGCTGGTGTATAGGCTAAGGCTGTCTGACAGATCACCAGACAGGTATCATAACGGGACAGCTGTATCGTCGGATGGACCGTCATCAGACAAACTAATGGACATGCGTTTGATGTCCGGCGGCCGGTTTCAGCCAATGGCGTATTTGCAATTTGCAAATAGAATTGTGAGAAAGGCGTTATACAGGTAGCAGAATTTACGTCAGACCTGACGCACTCTTTTCCTCTTGGATAATTTTTTCTCTTTTCGTTTTTTACTTTGAAATGGACAAGAAAGTGCAAGGTCCCCTTAATACGCCACTGCAGGTTTCAGCAGCCCGCATCTTTGTCAGACATTCTCCAGCCAGGAGCTTCATCACGCCAGGAAGGCCTGAGGCAGATCGCCGGCCGGGGTGGCGCAACCTTCAATCAGGGTTGCCTGCGGTATGCAGAAAGCCTTCCGTCCGTCGCTCTACACCTGTTGTTTTGCCATCGCGCGCACATCACCTTCACTACAGCATAATAACTCATCCGTGGTTTCAATTAGCGTAACGGCTTCTGTTCTGTGCCGACGCTACAGGAACCCACGCAGTTCATTTCACGCAGCTTCAAACTATATCATCTATGTGCGAGTACTCGTAACTCGTTTCTTATCGGGCGCACAAAACAAAGAAAAACTGAGCTGAAAGTAGAAGTTCGGTTTAGTTTGTTCGCTATAGATGTGCAGTCCTTTTTAGTTAGCATCCAAATAGTGTTTTTGCTGGCTTACTAGCAATTTTCGCCCGTGCTATTTTCTAGCAGCCTTTTACTAACGTCTTGGTCCTGAATTTTTAACTAAAAAATTGTTAGCACCAACGATAAACAGATTTAATCTCCAAACTCAGTTTATGAAACTATACACGACTGCATACCGGCCTGCTGCATCAGTGCGTATGGCGCACTAGAATGACAGGCGATATGGCTAATGGAAAGAACAGAAATAAGCATACAATATAGTGCTCATAATAATCACAACTAGGCTAAGCCTATATTTTTAACTGACTGAAATGCCTATGATTTTCAAAGCAAGACCAAGACTTTCACAATTGAGACTTTCCGTGCAAAAATTTCCTTCCACATTTTTATAACCAGAACACAAAACTATAAGCATTCACAGAACATAACCAACAATAAACAGTTCAACATCGATTCGGAGTGAATTCAGTGACGACGCCGTTGCACTGATGATCTGCCATCATGTTCAGAATGATTATCATACAATTTACATAACAATTTAATAGGGATACCATACCCTAGGAAAATAACTTATCAAGATCATGTTGCCATGTTAATACCACACAAAAACCCACGAATCGCCAAAACAGCTTTCAACAGAATGTATGCACAACTGTTTTGAAATGCAACAAAAACCAGATCACCGTTTCAGACAACAATGCATGTGCACGCAAGATGTTTAGTCCTGAGCAATCACAAAGTTATGTACAAAAAAAAACAATCTATCGCCGTTGACTGTTAAAAAAACAAGCAAATATGTCGTCAGGCCTTGTGGCAACATGGCAATGCGGCCGTCCAGTTAAGCGTGCCCACGCCACTGCATTTGGCGTGTAGTGGGCCAAGTCACCGGCACTCAAGCCACCCAGCAATAAACATGAAGTACACAAAAATGCGTAATTTTTATAGGGCGTCTGCACAGAAAATGCCCCGTCTTAGCTTAGTTGTCGGTCCATCGCACCCTGCTGCCCTATCGAAACAAGCGCTGATGAAGAGCTTTTTAAGGGTAAGAGTATCAAGATCGATGACCTTGATCGACCTTGAACCCTAAAAATAGAGGGTTTCAGTAACTTTTTTGGCAATTTCGGGCAGCGATACAGATTTCAAGAGTGAATTGCGCTGAAATCACTACAGACAAAACAGGACAACCTGCATACGAATTTTCTAGCATTAGACGTAGATTTCAACAGTCCAAGTCTCGACCTTGCTTGTAGGTTAAAAAAGGCCTGCACATGCAAGTGTCAAAAAGGGGTACAACTCAAAAAGTACTGCTACTAGCGTGAAAACTGTTGCAAATAAGCACACACACGCCACTTATCATAACAAGCACTGACGGGGTTTTGAGCGGCATCAACGTCGATGCCCTTGAACCTCCAAAATAAAAGTTTTTAGTTTTTTTTGCAATTTTCAGCTGTGGCACATATTTCAAGTGAATTGCACCGAAATTACTAGAGACAGACCAGGACAACCTGCACAGGATTTTTTTTAGCATTTAACACGAATTTTTACCATGTAAATTTCAACCTCCAAAGCTCAAGGTTCTCCTTCAAAATGCATTATTATTATTTTATTGCATGTTGTACACTGACTCCCCAGGCGGCAGCACCGATGCTGTTACACGTCACATGAGCTTTGCTCAAAATACTTGTACACAATCTACAGCACAATGTCAATCATTCAACATGCAATTAATGTGTCTACAATTAAGTGAAATAATGAATGAAGAAACAAAATTGCCAGTGGTGGTTTTAAGCCCGGGCCAGGGAGGGGGCAGTTTTGTGGCCACCACCATGACGTTTTTTCAAAAATAACACAAATATCTGATTTCTTTCGGCTGCAAATTTTAGAAAAGTGGGCAATTTTGCATCTTCCATTAAACGTCAAAAAACCAAAAGTGCTTCAGCTTCAGAGAGGCTTTGCCCCCTGTCCCTGCTGAGGGCTCTGCCCCCAGACCTCGGTTATAGGTTGTAGGCTACCGCGCTCGCCATCCCCCCCCCGCCAGATATTGCGGGCTAGAACCGCCACTGAGAACTGCCTCAACATAGTGACAACATGCAACATGTTAGCAGAAAAAATGATCAGACCCCTAATCCCTTAGCATTTCTGCACTAACTAGGGGCCTATTATAGCGATATAACAGTTTTGTTGAAGATTAAAGCATCAGTTAATAATAGAAATTTATATGCTGTCTAATAACTTTTTATAATTTTTTAAAATCTGCAAACTCAATATTCATGAATAAGAACAAAAAACAGCAAAACGTGCCTCATTGCTAACACTAAAGCTGCAAAAATGTTGGCCTCAAAATTCCAGATCTACAGCTGTCCACAAACTGCACTTTAACACAGAAATTTGGTTTACATTTTCTGAAAACAGAAAATTAAAAAGTTAGCAAAAGAAAAAACTAAAAATAAAAAAAAACATAATCAGATTAAAACAATTTTTTGTGATTTTAATTTTGTTTAGCACATTCTACATAATATAAGAGTGGAAGCTCAGTAACAGAAAAATGTATTGACTAGTTAAAGACAACATAAGTGTCACATAACATGCACACATAAAATGCCAGTGTAAAAATTAACTTGGCCTGTAAAAATGAAAGGCTAACTTCTGAATCGATTATATTATATATTTACGTAAAAAAACTGTTCAGTTTATAATACGGTCTAAGGGTGACATCATGGTTGTAGATATAAAACAGCACAAATCACAATTTAAAAATTCAAACTGTACCACTCTTCTGACATTGTGTAATGATGTTTTTTATCTTGGAATATGAGCTACTTCGCTTAGTTCTATAAATTTTCTATCAATTTAAGTTCAAAGCGGACAGATGTCCTATTCGCTTTAAGCAGCTCTCGAATTAGAAGATTCTGTCGTTAACTTTTGGAATGTCATACTAATCTAACGTCTGATTAATTAATTATAGCAATGTTAGAAAATGTAGAAATGTTTTTGTTGCTAGATAATAACGATTTTTCATATATTTAACGTATGATTTTTGCGGGGGTGTGTATTATGAATAATTGCGCACTGCCCATACCGAAATAAACCAATCTTGAAAACACCCCATCTGATGCAAAGATCTTCAATGTATCTCTTATGTACGCTGAGTTCTAACCCATTATGTCCCAAATTTCATTGCCATGGCAATGAGGGTCGCTCTGGGAAAAATTCGGTTGGCAGTATTCAATGGCCCATCCCCGAAAACCCCCTTATGGACGCAAAAATCTTGCAGATATCTTTTACACAGACCGAGTTAGTCAATTTTGTCCAAAGCGTGCAATTATCTTTTAAGGGGGCCGTGTTATGGCCCATTTTGTGCCAAATTTCGTTGCCATGGCAACGGGGGTCGATCAGGGGTAAATATAAATGACACAGTTAAATTGGCCGACCCCGAAAACCATACCCTACAACCAAAATTACGACTATATCTTATACATAGCTGGAGTTATGACGGCTTAGACCAGTGTCTAATTTTCCCCATAGGAACCATTGTAATTTTTCATATTTTTAGGAAAAAATCGGTTAAAAAGTTGAATTTAAATTTTGTAACCCCCAAAAGGCACTTCCTTGCGTGAAACCGCGTCATATGAGTCATCATGTGTTAAAATCGGTTCAGTCGTTTTTCCTGTAGAGGACGGCAAGAAAAAGGGAAAGGTAAGGTACAAAATGTCACGCAAACGTTATATTCCACCTATTTGTGGGGTAGCCCCCCCCCGTAAACAGATTTTCACTAAATTTTGCACATCGGGAGATATGCTGGACTTAATCATCTGTGCAAATTTTGGTGTGGAAAAATTAAGGGATTTGGGAAATACGAGAGGTCAAATTTGGGGCTCTCCCACTGATATGGCTGGTCACCCTTACAACAGTAGTGCAGCCTGTGAACAGAGTAACGAGCAGCGACTTTGACTCAAATATGAAGAAAGTAAACGTGCAGGATCTTCAATCTCTACGTAAAAAATTTCTTTCGTTTCGAAAGTACAACCTGGGATTATGATTACATAATTCACACTGGCATTATACTGATATGACACTTGTTTGGTCTTAACTAGACTTTACTAATTAGTGCTGACACAAAGTAATCTGGATCCAACATTATACACTGTGAGGCATAAAAAACACAAAAATTTATCGATCGTAACTAAAGATGGATGATCAGATTTTAATAATTCCAGACACAACTGGCTATTAAATGACCACTTATGTTCCCGTTGCACCGAACATTTGTTTTTGCACTATCTGGAGGAAACAAAAAAGTAAATAGTAAATATTTAAATTATCGGCCACTTGTGTAAACACAGCCAGGGCATTCCCTATGCGCTCAGAGCAGTGTTGATAATGTTCTGCTACAAACTTCAACCAGTCGCTTCTCGAGTTCATTGATATTCCTAAACAGAGTCCCATAAACTCGCTGCTGCATAACACTGCAAATACTGTCGAATGAACTGTTATCAGGGCTGTTAAGAGCTACATATCTGGAATGATTATATTTACTGATGTTTTTCTTTCTTTTTTTTACCTCATGTTGCATTTGTTCTGTTTCCCCAGGTAATGCAGCAACAGACATTAGGTGAGTTGGGAATTTGAATGGCCATTTGATGCACAGTTGTCAGAAATGTTTATACCAAAAACAATTAAAATCTCGTTATCCTTCTCCAAGTTACTATCAGTAATGTCGTGAATGGTTTTTGACGTTCTTCATTCATTTTCACGCCAATTTTATGTGCTTTGATTTCCCCAAGTAGTGCAGAAGCACATGTTGGGTGAAGTGGAAACTTCAATAACCGTTTGATGGCAAGTTGTGTCGGGAATAGTTGTACCAAAATTTATTAAAATCCGATAATCCGACTCCAAGTTAATGATGTATAAATTTTGGTGTTTTTTATGCCTCAGTGTAGTATTATAAAAAATGCGACATTCTCAAACGTATGAAAAAAGTTTCAGTCTTGTATGTGTCGAGACAGCCCACACAACCTCTCAGCTAACTCCACACAGATCCCACTGAAGTCAAAACATCACTTACAGCAATGCTTAACTGATAGAAAAATATTTTCAAGCTGCATATATCAGCAGAACAATATCCTAATAACTAGGGACAGTAAAAAATCATGGCAAAAATTGCAAAAAAAAACACGGCAAACTGTTGCGAAAATCGCAAAAATCACGGCAAAATCATGGCAAAGACACAGCATCGAATCACAAACCCGAAGACGATTTTACAGCTTATAAAACTCGACGTCTAGCATTGGCGACCATCACTACATGCAGTAGAAGGTTTACATTGTAAAATTTTGTGACTCAAACAGTGCACAGCATTAAAATACCATACATATTTCTGAGATGACGTCACCCTCACATATTGAGCCAGAAAATAACAAAGCAGTACACAGAATTTGATATAAGAGGCAAAAATGAATAATTTTGTGTTAAAATCATACGATAAACTTCAACTTGTGCTGGTTAAAGTCTTGTAAAAAGGAAAAAAACACAGCACTTTGTCTAAAAACACGACAAAGCATGGCATTTTGGTAAAATCACGACATTTGACAAAAATCACGGTTTCCATAATTTCCGTGATTTTCTACTGTCCCTACTAATAACATACACATGTCACACATGCTGCTTAGTTCAGTTCTTCAACTTACGAAAATTAATACAGTAAGAAAGTCAGGAGTAAGGCAATTCTGGAGGCATATTGCAGCACTCGTCAGTTGTCTCTATCACTGTCACGGTCATGGTCATCGTCATCATCGTGAACAATGAGAACAGTCTCTCCATCTATCTCTAGTACTTCCTCGACACTGTTCACCATTATCTGGTCACGTGCCATCAGCTGCTGAACAGTGGACTTGGTCGGCGTTGTTGGTGGCTGACGACAATCACCACTCATGCACTCCGCCAATTCACTCTCACATCTGTCACTGCTGGAACCATGGACAACCATAGCTTCGGAGATGGCTGTCGTTTTACTCGAATCAGTCACCACATGATTTCTATCGCTGGGTTTTGTGTGTTCTGGCCTGCTCACTGGTCGCCGCTGTACTGTTGGAACTATTGATTCAATTATTTCGACTTCATCTTCGGTGATCCCATTGCAGAAGTCTGCAGCTGCCGATGTACTGATCGAAGCACGACGGACTGAAGAGTTTGCGAAGTGGGAACGTGGCTTTGCTGCAGTTTCCAAGTGGCCGGAATCGACGATTGACTCGAGTACTTCATGCACGTCATCGACGGACGAGTTGCGATGATGAACTCGAGTGTGAATGCTGCGGCGCAATTGCTGCCTGGGCTCAACACTGACTTTTGAAGCCAACACAAAGTCCTCATCACTACTATCGTCAATGATCTCTTCACTTTCACTGACATTATCATCATCATCATCATCATCATCATCATCATCATCATCGCTATCGCTGATTATGACTGTTTCAGCAGTTCTGGCACGTTTCAGCCGACGCGGATGACTGCTTGACACTGCCTCTCCCTTCATATTGCGTTTCCTCTTTGTGCCTACAGGTGGAACAAGCACGCACTCAGACTCCTGCACATCAACACGTGACAAGCGCAGTGAGCACCTATGAGTGTGAGCTGAAGTCAGATGACCGAGAAGATCACTGGAAGGCATGCGCTTTTTACATTCTTGACAGGTGACCAGCTTCACTAGTTTGCCACCGTGTTCCAAGTGCAAATGTCGGTAAAGGTAGCTGGTCGAAATGAACTGGCCAAGGCAGTGCGGACACTCCAGCGTTCCATCGGGATTCAGCTTTGGATACCAGTTTTTGTTGACACTGGGAGAATTGACAATGTATTCCCACAGCTTGCTGGTAACAGGGAACTGCTGCGAGTGCATCTTAATCATGTGCTGTTCGAATGCAGCGCAGTCAGCCAGAGGTGGCGGCATTGCTGCACAGAAATAGCAACGAAGCATCTCCAGCATCATTGCCACTGTGACTTTGTGTCGACTGGCAATGTGGTCAATCAGTCGATCCGGAGGCTGGAAGCAAGACCTGCAGATCCAACAATAACTTGTGTGGATCTTCTTAATGTGAGACTGTAGTTCCTCATTGTTTGGGAATGTAATGTCTGGATTGCGGCAGAAATGACACATCTTATGAGTGGCACCGTGTGCAACATGCATGTGAACGAACAGTGCATTCTTGTCCCTCACAAAAGCACCACAGGCCTGGCATGTACTGTACTGCTTGCTGACTACTGATGCTGGCAACCTGCTTGCTTGACTCATGATCGGTTTTGCACTCCTGTTACTGACCGTTACAGGCAGTCCAGAGTTTGCGTTGTGCGCAGTTTGCGTAACCGAGTTAAGTGCCACTTGACCGACCACTTTATTGACTGCAACTGTTGAAGCAGCGGCAACAGATGCTGGTGGAAGTAAAGTAAACAGTTGTTGGCCAATCTGTATCAGCTTCGGCGCAGGTACCGTATTCACGGCAAGTGGGGCTAACTGAAAGCCAACAGGTGGCATAATTGCTGGAGATGTCAGAGGAGTATTACGAGACACAGTCGTTGCTACAGTCTCTGGTGACATCTGACTGGAAGCAACCATAACTGGAATAGACACCGGCTGCTTCACCTGTTGCTTCATCTGCTGCTTTATAGCAGCAGTGATGGGAATGTCCTTATCATTATCCCTCGGAGCCAAGTTCGACACCAGCAAAAACTTCCGACGACACTGATCGATGTGACGCATTAAGGCATAGCGCGACGTAAAATCGACAGAACAAAAAAGACATGGTAGTGCGTTTACAGCACGATTCCTCATCATACTGCCTACCTTTCTATGAACCTTCCACAGGTGTTTCATCATCTGCCCCTCAGTGCGGTAGACAAACCGCCCCCTACAGTAACAGCAATAGCCCTGCTGGTTACATCGAACACGATGGTCCTCAATTACATTCACTGACTCAGAATGAAAACCGCACCAGCACTTCAGCTCGGGCATTAGCAGTGTGTGATTCTTTGCCACTAGGTTCTGGTGTGATGTCTTGAGCTTCTGCAGCAGCTCCATGTCACATTTCTCCTTACTGTCGGCTATCTTCTGCTTCTGGACGCTGGCCAGGTTCTTGAATACTTTCTGCGACACAAGCAGCAGACCGACGTCTTGAAGTAGCCTGGAGACTGGTCGTGTGCTGCTGCTGCTACTGCGAACACTTGCTGCCGGTGTTGATACTGTCAGCGGCCTATTACTCTGCTGTGTGGGTCTTGGTGCATCACTGTCTGACGTTACAGCCACAACAGCAACTTTAGCCGGCAACCCAGACACATTAAGACTGGATGTCGCAGGTGTGTTGATCACAACTACTGTAGAGAGTGATGTCGCTGACGATGTTGTAACATCTACAGTAGAAAGTTGCGATGTTGAAAGTGTAAGACTGTCCTTACTATCAGCAACTGTTTCACTGGAAGTTGGTACACTATCGTCATTCTCAGTTTCGGCAGATTTTACCTCATCGTCTTCACATTCCAGTTGAAGCTGAGACTCCGTCATGGCACGAGCATCGGCAGAGTTGTTTTCATCAAACTTGGTCACTGACAAGTTGTTGTCTTGTGCTGTCTCCATGTCAAGATCAGCAGTTTCATCAAACTTAGCCGTTGACAGGTCATTGTTTTCTGCTGCCTCCACATCAGAATCAGCCATTTCAGTATCTGACACAGACCGTAAGGAAGGTCTTGGTGAACTGTGGGAAACATCTAGCACACTGAACTGGTTCTCTGCTTTACCAGCATTACCAGTATCAGCAGAGTGGTTTTCATCAAACCTAGCCGTTGACAAATCTTTGTCTTCTGCTGTCTCCATGTCAAACTCTGCAGTTTCAGTATCTGACGCAGCCTGTGAGGGAGGTCTCGGTGAACTCTGGGAAGCATCTAGCACATTGTACTGGCTCTGTGCTTCACCAGCATCACCGGCAGAATCCAGCATTTCTGCATGCTCACTGCTTGCTGGAACACTGCAATCAGAATCATTGACTTGGTACAAACACTGTACGTTAGCATCACGAACTTCAAAAGCATTATCACACACAACATCTGTTTGCTGTTTATCACTAACAGATTCAGTGCCATGGCTGCCATTGCTGTCTGCAACATCATTATCATAGCTTATGATTTCTAGACTTTTGTCATCTTTGTGCTCATTATCGAAGGAGGAATCAACATGTTTATTACATCTATTAAGCAAAGGACTGGCAGTGACATTTGGTGATGCACACTCATTATTCTCTCCTGCATCTGCAGAATCATTTCTATTGTCACTAACATCTAACTTCTTCATACCCAACAAATCACTAGATGGCGCTGTTGGTGTGCAGTGGTCACCAGCTCCATTGTTCACACATGTATTGTCAGTGTTCAGCGGAACACCATTAACTGCACAATCATGGCTTAGCTCCAGACTGTCTCCCATGACCATTCCGTAGATATGTCACTCACAGTATGTGACTGGGTGAAACGTCATAAATGCGGCAGTTCAGAGCTCAGCCCATCTGAAACATCAAACACACATCACACAACATATCTGTACCAATCAAGCTAACATTGGTCACATACTATTTAAGATTATACCATTCACATTTCCCCACAGTATCAAACTAAACTAGAAATTTGGGGCAAAGGCCAAAGTGAGTCCACCTGGCGCCCTAAGTCTGATTGGGGGAAATTAGAGGGGGGGTAAAATTTTCCCGGCATCAAAGTCACGTGGCCCGAACTCAAATGCATTGGCATACGCCGAACGCGCATTGTCGACTTAGGGTAGGTCAACATGAGC
>Ga0056128_1000137_pt1 | contig 48786 bp, 28 predicted proteins | sample WorMetLIZISLAND2_FD_71113 | JGI IMG/M metagenome (GOLD analysis project Ga0056128, IMG submission 71113) | Marine gutless worms symbiont microbial communities from Max Planck institute for Marine Microbiology, Germany - Olavius geniculatus... ... | reverse complement strand
TCTCAGTATCTCTCATTTCATTTTTTTTTTAAACAATTCAGTTCTTTTTAGTTTATGTGCTAGATTAAACTGACAGTGTGTTTGTCAGTTTTTGAGTGCAAATTTTTCATTGTATTGTATATTGTATTGTATTGTATTGTATTCGATTTGCCGACCCCGGAGGGATGAAAGGCTGAGTTGATCTTGGTGGTGGTTATACCGAGACGGTTTATCTGTCCGCAGACGACCATTTAAATAGTAACTACTTGATAACGACCAGACCGGCAGTCGAATCTACGACCTCATGATCGTAAGTCAGACACCATACCGTTACGCCACTAAGCCACCATGGTGGCGTAACTTACCTGCTCGCTCAGCAGTTACTGTGCACGGTGTGAACTTGTTGGTTTGGTTGTGGACACACGCGTGCTCGCAGGTCCTGAGACGTGGTGGATCTACTACCCGTCGGCGTCAGGCGGTATGCAGTCGCCAATAGACGTGACCACCGAGGAAGTGCTGTACGACCCAGAGCTGCGCAACAACCCGCTGCAGTTTTCATACTACCACGCCTCAGCCGCAGCCGCTGCAACTGATGATGAGGAAGAGGAGGGAGGGCCTGGCAGCGGCAATGAGAAACTGATTCTCGTCAACACTGGAAACACGGCAAGGCTCGACGTCGTCAACGCTTCGTCCTGTAAGTAAGAGTTTCAACGCGGTCGACAGTGTATCATGCGAGTGTAACGACGTACAATGTAGACCGTGTTAAAACGTACTCACTTCATGGCCGTGATCGACGGCGTGTTCTGCCTGGATGCACGTGTGATATGCAAACGTGAGACGCTATTAGTCGTTACCCTTGAGTGGAGTGAAATTATGCGCACTAATGGAGTGATCCAGACACTATAGTGAGAGATAGGGTTATAGTGAGAGATGTAGGTTACGAAATAAGTGACTTTAACACGGAACATTTTACTGCGGAATGTTGCACAATAGTTTCTATGTAACTTAACACTCGACGCAAACTGAGCGGTTGTTTAACACGGAATGTATAGCAGTTCCTTTGCGCAAACCACTTTTGTGGGCCACGATGACAATTTTCTAGAGTTTTGAATTTTCGCTGATCGTTTTTTTGCAAATTTATTGCCTAGTGCCAGAGAATAAATATTAAAGGTCCTTAAATATCCAAAGATCACTTAAGTATTTATAAAGGTTTATCTTTGTTCCCACTTTCCCTGGGCCATACTTAAGAGCTCTTTTCCATCGTCCGTCAAAACCTCTGGCTTTGGGTCTTTATCCTCACTTTGTGCGGTTGCTCAAAATGTCAGCTTGTGTTAAATCTCTTGAAGAGACAGTGACAAATACTGACAAAATCGGTTGATTCCTATCCAAGCGAGTGAAACTGTGTCAGTTAATACGATAACTTAGCGTGGACGTGGAGTAGAGCGGCGGCATACTTAGTGGACATCACCGGCGGCTAAGCTAAACGTGACGGGTTGATGTCGTGTGACAGATATCAGCGGTGGACCGTGCAGAGATCACAACTACGTGCTCGAGCAAATTCATCTGCACTGGGGAGAGGATGACAGTGAGGGTTCTGAACACCTCATCAACGCAAGTCCATTCGCCGCCGAGGTATATAACCTACGTCTGTCAACAACTCCTATTTGCTGCTTGTCTAAAAAATCAGTTTTTTTATTAACACGTTAATTGAATGTGTTTAACCGTTTATGGCACTGAATGGGGCATATTTTGTGCTGATGTGTCGTTCAGTAACTACTCACTCACTCACTTGCTATTGCTAGGTCTTAAGGAGTACACGCTTATATCAAGACAGTATCCGGGAAGCAGAATAACTTCAGTGATATTAATCATTACAATATTGTAAATGTGTAATTTAGTCTTGGCGAAGAACGGGCAAACTAGTCGTCTTGTCATGTCACTTGTTATTACAAACAGAAAATACTTTGTACGTAGCTCGCAATTAGTGTTTTTTATCAAGCTGTCGTGTCATCTAGCCTGCATTAGGCCTAACTGATAGGGCCTGCTAGAATCTTTAGGCTCACTAAGCCAGCTGTATGATCCGCAAGTCGGCGCTTGCATGAGGCTGCTTCACAGTCGTCCGCATCAACTACCGCAATCAGGTATTGAGGAGTTCACGCTTATATCCAGCGCACGAAAAAAGGGACAAGAAACGCCCAACTGCATGCAATACAGTTCCGACACAATGACAGAGTCTTAGTGCTTGCGATATATGCCGACGTTTCGCCAATAATATTGCCCGGCTTCCGCCAGCAGACCTAGTTCTTATTTGCTATAGTGACCAGTTTCCTGCAGCGCCGATAGAAGACCTGGTTCTTACGATTACTGGGTGGCCGCTGATTTACGACATAATTCTCTGCACTGCGTCGAAAAGTGGGCTGGATAGATGCAGGCGGCGACGGCGGGCGATGGCAGAACAACAAACGACATTGGGTATGGATAACTTATCGATTGTCTATAAATTCGTCGACTCGCCGTGTATTGGGATGTCGATTCATCGCTGGCAGGAGGATGAATCAATCGGATGATGGCTTAGTGACTAGGCTCGCACTGGACTGGCGGTGAAAGCGGCGCTAAGACAGCGTTCAATTACAGCGGTGCAAATCCTTGCCAGTCATAGGGTGTTTACACGATCCAGCAAACGTCCAGCAGACTTCCAGCAGATGTATTCAAAATACATGTGAATTGCTGGACGTTTGCTGCATCGTGTAAACACCCCATCAGTCAGCCTCAGCCTCAACCAGGCACATCCCTGGCCGTTTGTCTCCAGTCTTCTTCAGTGCCCGGCGTTACGGCAGGCTTACTGAACGACTGTTCGGCAGTCCTACCGAGTCGGCGGAAGAAGCACCGACGTAATTTAGGCGAGAAAATCTTGTTCGACGACGATTTACAAACCAAACAAGGCACTGTCCAGTCCACCGAGCATCTAATCTGTAGGCTGAACTGGACCGACTGCGGTCAAATCCAGCTGTTGGTGACTGACGACGAACAATTATAGCGGCGGCCAACTTGCGGACGTCTAGTCAATCGACTGCAGGTCCGGATAGGTTTAATGAAAACTGCGCCGCCACAATGGATCACGGGCGTTTTTCACAGCAAGCACACAATACAATGTGGAGGTTCCATCAGTAGTTCAGTAGATCTTTGTAGATGCCGCGGATAAACAGCTGCAGCAGCCGCAGCCCGCACAGATTACCGACAAACATTGTCTACGTACAGAGTTTACACACTTTGTTCCTGTGCTTCCGATTTCCGTCCGTCCCTAGAAAAAACCTGCATCCCTAAAATTTGTATTAAACCTTTCAAAATATTAGTGCAGTTTTTAGTGTGATTTCAGAGTTTTACTGAAAAATACTGTTTGTATCTATCTATAGGCCTAGTTTGTAACGCTGCAGTAACTTTGCTCAAGTTCTCATGGCTACTACGCATTTTGTTTTTATGAGTTGTTGTGTAATATTACATGACATGTCATGATACAAAAATTAACAAAATAAAAATAAATTTTTGCCCCCCCCCCGTCTCTATGTTTTTGTTGGCTGCAACCAGAAGCACAGAAGTTTTTTTTACGTTTAAGGCAGAACGACTGTGTGTGTCTTTTCATATGTGTACTAAATGTAATGGTCTTTAATGTGACCATTAATGGATGTTACTGATGCTGCTCTGCTGTTTTAATCATAGATGTTAAAACATTCATTTGTGGATAAAAAAACAAAAAAATACGTTTTTATACTTTTATAAAAACATTATAAAAATTATTAAAAACATTAAACTGCAAATGTTTCCAATCGCTACTTTTTACTTTGGGCATTTTTTATTTTATGTAACCGTGATTATGGTACATACTCAATTATAAACTAATCAATCAGATGTCAGAACAAATATCAAGTATACTAGTCGAATTAACAGTTTTTAACACATCTGTAGCAATTTATTCTAACGATTTAACAAGAACAAAAAACATGACATAAAAAGCACAAAACATTATAAAAATAAAAAAATAACAAAAAAAATTTTTTAAAAACGTGAAAAAAAATTTTAAAAACATAATTTTTTTTATATTTTTATAAAAACATTAAAAATGTTTTTTTACATTTATGGTTTTAACTACAAATTCCAAAGCAATTGGCAGTGAATGGAACATAGCTACGAGCACGATGCTTCGGGTGTACCCTGCCTCAAACCTTAGTCCTTCTTGTGATCAGCACATGCACGTCTAGTCCACTCTTTCTGCCATTCACTTTGAAAAGTTGAGACACGCGTCTTTCCATGTTTATTTATTTATTTATTTCAATTTGTTGTTTTCGTATGTTCGATATCTCTCCTGATTGCGTCCCCCAAGAACAACGGTAATAATGACAATTGCATTGTTAAAGTGCCGCACGATTATAAGTTTGATACAAGTCAATGAGGTGAATAGAATAATTATTGTTTATTGTGTATAATATTAGCGGCCTTAGCTGTACTGTACGTACACGACGTTTGGTTGTGTGTTGGTCTTGTGCAGCTGCAACTTGTGCACTGGAATGAAGACCTGTACGACAGTTTTGAAGAAGCTGTCAAGAGAGAGGACGGAATCATTATTATCACTGTCTTTATCAAGGTTAACTACCGCTACTACTGCTATTGCTAACACTACGAGCATGATATTGACCTGTAGGCCTATTATATGTGCCTTGTCGCTTCGAACTACTGTCGGTAAATATTCAGCATCTGCTGCTAAATATAATAAACGAATCAATCAACGTGGGGCAAATTTGGCCCACTTACAATAATTATATAGGCTTAAGTGGGCCAAATTAAGTAAAAAAAATTAAACGTTGAATTTGATACTGTACCACTTCGCCAAATATTGGCCCAAATAAATGCAGCAAAATTAAACAGATCTATGCCAAATAAACGAGAAAAATAAAATGTTTCTGCATTACGCAGATATCGTGATTTTCGTGTTGGGGTATTTTATTTTGGCTCACTCTGTAGGTAATGTACTACAGCGTTCACATGCGATAATCGTGATTAGGAATATGATCGTAAACGGCTACTGGGGGGATAAATGTAGCAGGTGTCAAAGGCACAGGTGCAAGTCCCTAGATCTCTGCTGGCGTGAGGCGACTTTTGACACTAGGCGAAAACAGAGTCTAGACGTGGACGGATGCGATGTTGTTGGATGCTCTTGCACTGGGGTCAGTAAGTCCGTAGATGATTGATGGTTTGTTCATGGCTACCGGTCATCAGCTCGCGACTTGCGACTCCCCGCATTTCCATTATTGCGCGGCGCGTGCCAGTGACGTACGCATGACTCGCATCACCAATTCCATGCCGGCGACAATAATTCGCAGTGGGACCGACCGACATACATGTATGAGGTAGGCCAGGGGGTCAAACGACCGACCAAACCACTGCGACCGGGACTTAACGCTGCCATTGATTGATTCGTGGAAGCGGATGCTTTGGTCTCAAATGACGACCACTGCACATAAGTAAGTAAGTCAGTTAAAGAACCGATCTAAAGACGCGTACAGAGCAAACAAAGTGAACTTAATTAAATTGAAATGAAATAACTGAAACAACAGAACTAGGCTTATTTTATTTTAGTTGAGTGCATTTCATTTGCTCTGTACGTGCCTTAGATGACCGAAAAATGTCACTGTTTAGTAGTAGAATACAACTCGGTGCAGTGATGGTGATGATGATGGTGATGATGATATTCGCCTTCATCTTTGTCATCATCACTATCATATCGGTAGATGTTCTCAAGTTATGTCAACAGCCAACTATTTTACGTCTTCACATCAAGGAATTAAATGTCACAGATCTGTATAGGAATCGTAAGAATCAACGTCAGAACTACGGAGCGTCGTCACCCGAGATGCACACGAAATCACACACTGTTAGTCTGTTACTTCGCTGCCATCTGGCACAGGTGTATGCACGACTTGACCCCAGCCAGACAGGCTGGTACTCAATTTACCTACCCCGGAGGGATGGAAAGTTGAGTTGACTTGGACGATTGGTTGGTCATATACCGAGATGTTTCACCTGTTCACAGACAGTCACCCATGCTAGCATAAGCGGGTCTGGGGTAGAAGTTTCATGTTCATTGATCGAGAACAGCCCGTTAATCACTACGTCAGTCGTCAAGCCGCCATCAGGGTTTCAGTGCATCCATAGTCCGGTCATATCCTGTGTAGTGGCGTAGTGGCGTAGTTGTCGATCGGTCGTACTTGTACCGGCGTCGAGCGAACATTAACAAGATTTAACGCAATCACAAGCACCAACATTTACCATAGCACCACGTCCATCACCGCGAGCACTGCAACGGGTCTCGACACGGCCGAGTGCCGTTAATGATCATACCCGCACGATTGTTTCCGGACCTCGCCAAGGCCACGCGCGTCTTGAATCACTAACCACTATGAATAAATTGCGAAGAAAGTGTGAGCACAAATAAAAGAAGGGCACTCGAAGAGCGCAATTCTTTGCCAACGTTATGTCAATTTTTTTTCGTTGTGTTCGCCAGTTCAGCAAAGGTTTGCCCTATATGGCAATGGTAATGAATCGTTTAATCATCGTCCTGGATGCAGATGCTGATCCAGATCGCCACCAAAATCTAATTATTTTTAATTTGGGCCAAGTTTGACATTCCTTGAAAATTTTAGCCAAATTTACCTGTAACTGCTAACAGACCAACCGAAAATTAAACGCTTTTGTTTCCACGGGAGTTTGAAGTCACGCGCAAGCGCTGAGGTTGTCAGAAAAACTCGGAACCGACTGGCGCAGCGACGACGTAGCAACACGATGTGTCGTTTAAACCCAAGTTCCATTTCCTCTGATTTGTCGTCGCGGACAGTCGAGTATAAATCAACGGCAGATTGAAGTAGTGGAGTATAACAGGCTATATCGCTGTTGTGTGTAGATATCGGACGAGAGATCTAACAGAGGTCTGCTTCACATGGCCGACGTGATTGAGGACATTATCTACCGTGACCAGTCCATGGCGATGCCGGCCAGTCTCGAGGCCAGGGTCTTTCTACCAGGTTCGTTTATGTAATTATAGTTTCGCTCATCAGCAACGTTGACTGATTTTCTGTGCTTATTTTTTGCTTCAATTTCTCGTTTTATCTGCACCGCAACAGCTTTTGCTGCGCTGCCGATCTGCGGCTATAATTTGCAGCTGTTGTTTATTTCTTTGCACTCTCATGTTCGAATTTTAAGTATTAACCGTTTCTCTCTAAAATCACAACAGGTGCCGATCGAAGTAATGTAGCCGCCATTAATTTGAATATACTTTTGTAGAGGCCTATGTACTGTGATTCTACTGTCGTCGCTTACTGGTCAAAGACTACATGCGTCACTGGGCCTAGGATATTCGAATTAAGTTCGCTTAACGTGACAACTCGTGATGGTTGAGCAATGCGGCTGTGATGCTGTGTGTTCAGAGGACCCGAGCAAATACTGGACTTACAAAGGCTCGTTCACCACTCCACCGTGCTTCGAGACCGTCACCTGGGTCCTGATGCAGGAGACAATCTCAGTCACCTCTCGCACGGTCTGTTATCATAGCCAGAATAAGCGCTCTGTCTTCTTCTTATTTTAGGAGCTTTTTGTCGACGTTGCCAGTGCCACGAGTAGTCACCGGTGTGCCAAAGTTGTACAAAATGTATGAATTGGTTGGAGTTAATAAGAAAAAACTGTAGGTCCTTTTTCTGTACACTGCTATGCACTACGCTGTCCCAAAAAGTAAGCAACATTGTTTTCTTTAAAACTTTGTCAAATATCCACCAACTGTGATACGTTTTGGCAAAACGGTGGCCAGGACGATAGAATTATGTAAAGTGCACTTATTTTTCATCCCACCTAATTTGTGTCAATGCACTACCGTGTTAAACGCAGATGCTCCAAATTGTTACATTACGCGGTGATTATATCAGATTGCTCACTTTTACATCATCAATTCGACATAGGACGCCACGTGATTTAATAATAATTGCGTGGTATTAAATACTCTACGCTGAAAATAGTAAGCAACAAAACTGCTTGCAGATGAGCTCAAAACCATATGTCTGATCAATTAGTGGGCGCAGTTTGAACAGTCGATCGTTGATGCCGCTATCAGCCAGTGGCGTCGTGTCAAAGCCCTTTTGTGTCCATGTTTGCGTGGACATAAATTCAGAGAATTTGGAAGTGAGTTTTTGTGCAAACTTATAATTCTGCTAAATGAACCGCATTTTAATTTATTATGTGCATAATTAATTCGCTAGAATGTGTACTGGAGACAGCAATTGAAATTGAGTGCACCTTACATAATTGTTATTATTATTCGTTATATTTTTGTACTACCAATATTTGTTGAATAAAAGTTCTGTATTTATGTCATCTTGGTCATCTGTGTGCCAGAAATTATGAAACGTGATGGAGATTTGACGAAGTTCTGAAAAAACAATTTTGTTTTTTTTTCGTTTTTGGGACACGGTGTATACAGTGCTGTGCTATGGTGCGTGTAGTTGGCCAGATTCCGTGAGCTTAAGTCGTACTGCGAGAACGAGGCTCGACCGTTCGAAGAGTTCGACGGGCTGATCGGTCGCAACTGCCGACCTCTGCAGCCGAACGGCACACGTCGTGTCTACACTCCGGAGGATCCGCACTTTGAACCACTCGGCGACGATGATCCATTTCGGCAAGCAGCATCATCCGGCAAGCAGCAGTCGGCATTTCCTGCAGAGTCAGCACTCATCATGCGTGAGTCTGGTCGAGCTTGAGTTCACGGCTGGCGGCGGCGGCGGCGGCGGTGGCGGCGGCTTAGCCGGTGGCTTAGCCGGCGGTCTGGGAGCTGCCGGGGCGGCTGCCGGCGGTCCAACGTCGTTCGGTAGAGACACTCCTGACAATAGCCAGCAGTTATGCTGCTGTACTATACTCTGACGATCATAGTACAAATCAAATCAACTCGCGTTTCTCATCCTCATCCTGTCTCAGCTTGGTGGTGAATGAATATCGCCAGTCGAATCATCAGCAGCGTTGATTGAATATTTTTACTTATTTTTCGCTTCAGTTCCCCGTTTTCATCTGCTCCGCACAGCTCGTGCTGCGCCGCTGATCTGCTACGAGCATTTGCCGAGTTTTCACTTTTCATTTGTTGCACTCTCGTTTTTCGAATTTCAGCTATCTTAAACTCAACCATTTCTTTCTAAAAATAATAATTCCAAACAAAACCTGCATGCGCAACATTGGAACTGGTGTACGTCAGCGACCTTCAAAAATATTCTGTTGAGTCATGAAAAGTTTGATTTCGAAAATATCACAAATTCAGCTGTCTGTTGTCATACAATTTTTAGCAGACTTGAGTTTTTATTTGACAACAGCAGAACTTCCGAATAGAAACAAAATATGTATGTCACCCAAAAAAGGCGTCTACGACTACGTTACTAAAGAGTTTTATCTTTTCTGATTAAATATAATGACGTAAGCGATTCTTTGTCAAAACATGCTCTGTAAAAAGCATTTATATGTAACATTGTTTTTTATTTTATACAGAAACAAGTGTCGAATCATACACACGTGCATGAGCGTACACCAGTTGTTAAATGTAAACACAAATGTGTGTATAATTATTGTAAACTTAGACTGTACACTGATTTCGTGAACACGTCCGTATACAGTAAGCTTCAGTAAAAACTAGAGTAATATTATTTAGTTTCCATACACGTAGACCAGTAACGACGTGTGCTGGTTTTTTGTTGTGCTCGTGGGTGATTGGAGTGAGGTTTATCCACATTGTTAACGTGTGACCGGTTTTATATGATTATTGTTGTTAGTGTTTCTTTATCTGTGATCAATCCATCTGTTCGCTTACACCTGCAGGAAACGATGAATCACGCACGAGTGTGGCTAATTAATGGAAGCAACTTCAGTTGCTGCACGCTAATTGCTAGGTCACATGGTTTGCATTACTTCCAGTTTGACGCAGTAAAAAAGTTATAGTTATGAAAGTTATGAAAGTTCTGGATTGTCAACTAGCCCATATGCTGTATTTGGTACGGCTCATGATTGACAACTTTTCATACATCGGCGTAGCCGTAAGGGGAAGTCACTGTTGGACGTGCCCTGCTCCTCCTAGAAGACCACGAACAACAATCATCTAGTGTCCGACTTTCAGCAAATTTTCCACAAAACAAGGCAAAAATAAACCAAAATATAACATTTTACATCAAAAATCGAAAATTTAAGGAAATGGAGATGTGACCTATTACCCCGTAAGAAGGGGATATTTCTGGGACACCCCTCTTACACCCTACTCCCTTGAGTGTCCCCTCTACTTGAGGATCTTGGCTACACCAGTGTTCTGATGCTGTACAGAGGAGAAGTCCAGTTGCAGTTGATATAAACTGTAAGCTGATGCATGACAAGTTGACTGTTAATTGATGTTGGTAATTAGCAAACGCCGGTGGGTGGGACAAGTTACAGCACCCTAGAAATTCTTGTGTTGCTACTTTTAATAATACAGTTCATTAGACGACTTTGTAAGTCCATTTGCCGGTCATTATTTCTGCTGAACGCGATGATCGCTAGTTTAGTTCATCCATTTAGGCTCAGCTTCATGCTGCGTCGATTAGAGGTGGGTCGATGAATCGAGAATGTCGCACCCCAAAGTATCGCCAATATGGGTGTTGTCGATGTCGTATTGTATCGGCATTTTGAGTATATCGTTTGGGATAGGTAACTAGTGGTTAGCGTAAATATATCGTAGAAAAATCATTAGCTCAGACTTTCAAAAGTCGACATAATATGATTATCGACAAATTGGAACCACAAAAATATCGACATCACGGAATTTTTGATTTCAGTAATATCGATGTTGTATCGAATTTAAAAAGGTGATCGACCCATCTCAGGTGTACATTGGAATAGCGATCGTTGACTGCATTATAAGCAGTATCGATATCTGTTACTACCGATTGTTTGTTATGTTAACGTTTTGTTTATGATTTTATAAAAACGTTCGATTAGCGGCATGCATGAATGATATGTTTTTAATTCCTTTCATATCGTGATGTTGTGGATGCTCCCTTATTTTCATCATTTTCCTCCAATCCCTCGTGCGTGCGTGAATATTGTCACATTATAGTGGCTACCGTTTCAGCGACGTTTGAACTCGATGTGCGAAAATGTTCAGTGGAGTTCAATTAATTACTTACTGTTTTTTGCGACATGCTTTTTATCACTCGCCAGTATTTTATGGGCGCTTTGCAACTTTCTGTTCTGCACAAATTGCCGACTAGTTAACTATTTTGTTACTTGATGAAGCAAATAAAATGAGTATCGTAGTAATTAATGTCTGTGGTGGCCGTATAGGCCTAGAGTGCATGTCGTGTTTAGTTAAAGGTTAAAAAGGTAAATGGAAGCCTCTTCCAAAGCTACGGAGCGTCACCTGCCGTATGGGATCCCAGAGTGTTACCTGCCACCCGACACAGGTAAACGCACACCGCCTTAACCCAGCCAGATAGGCTGGTACTCGATTTACTTACCACGGAGGGATAGAAGGCTGAGTTGACCTAGGCAGACCTAAGCAGCTGGTTACATGCCGAGATGGTTTACCTGCCTGCAAGCAGTCACCCATCACAGTACTAACCCGGCCTGTCGTACAGTAACTTCGTTATCAGATGAAACGCGTTACCGCTAAGCCACGCCACCAACCCATCATATTGAGCAGCATGTTGCTTGCAGTTTCTGAATTGCTTTGTCGTTTTACTGGTTGATTATTGGTCTTATAAGCGTAGGCCGTAATAATTTTTGTTCTTTACTTTTTCGCCTTGCGGCACATTTCAATATTTGCGCCATCCCCACCACCACAACTACGGGTGCTGTGGAACTAGTAGACTCCACGCTAAATGCTAATGTGAGCGCCTAGTGATAATGACGACGATGATGATGATGACGACAATCTTTCCGCTGCATCATTCCTTGATTTAACAGGGCATCCGTGCAACGCAGGTTCGTAAGACTTCGTACAACGAATGCGTCAATAATAATGTAGTAGCAAAAGCAATATAATTCGACGAGATAACGAAGACAGCTCACGCTAGTTAGACACACCAATTGTTTTTTGCTGTTTATTTGTATATTTTTGCGACATTGTGTAAAAGCCGGCCGTCGTGTCTGAACTGGATCTGCAGTTTTTTTTGTTCACTGCGTGCTATTACTGCAGCAGTGTTTGACGATTGCGTTCTCTCTGCATATTTCCGCAATTTTCTAATCATTATACTCTTCATCGTATTCGCAGGAACGTAGGCTGTCGTTTATTACAGTTGACGTTTTATCACTTGTTTTCTGCGTTTAATATTCGTGCAAATATCCGACTATTTCACTTGACTCTGAAATAAAGTGTAAGCGAAATAACAAGTTTGTGTCGCTGACATTTTTTTCTGATTTTATTCTTCGCAACAACACTTTTCGCAGTAAGTGAAAGTGCATCGTATTCTGCTTGCGGGAGCTCCCTTGTAGATTACCCACATTTCGTCGACATGCTGCAGGGGTCCATCGCTAAGTTGCAGATAACGAGAAAACGTAAAGATAGAGTATTTGTTGCAATATGTAACAGCAAACTGTGGCAGGCTAGAGAATTATTGTTTCAATAAAGTAGGGAAGGGTAATACAAGTTTTGTAGGGTGATCCATAAAAAACGTGCCACTTTATATTTCTCTATATCTTCGCCAGTTATTGACCGATTTTCAGAATTCTTTTACTGGCTCACTCTGCAGACAATTTGCAATCATGTAAATATTATATGTCCCACCACACTATAAATGCGTCTCTACAGTACCTTGTAAAATATAGATGAAATATACTTATATAACGATAATAACAAAAAAGCATTTTGGTAAGTGGAAAGAAAACACTTTAGATCAACATTGAGGTGAATGATCTGTATGACACTAGACTGTGCTAGACCCACACAATCTCCTGTCATACGGATCATTCATCGGAATGTTGGTCTGAAATGTTTTTTTTCTTTTACTTAAATGTTTGTTATTATCGTTAGTTTTATCTAACATTTATATTTCACAAGGTAGTGTAAAGACGCATTTACGATGTGATGGGATATGTAATAATCACATTACTGCAAATTGTCCGCATAGTGTGCCAGTAAAAAATTTGTGAAAATCAGTCAATGAGTGGCAAAAATATGGACAAAAGTATAGTGGCACGTTTTTAAGAATCACGGTGTAGTGTTGCACATATTCTGTCTGTGGTAGAACTGGAATGTTTCATAATGGATAGAGATATAGAGTGTTGGATGTTATCGCTGTCATTATAAAAGTATGTGCAAGCGATGTATATGACGTATTGTATAGGACTTGTTATTTGCCGTGATGTGAATTTTATTTTGGTTGTCAATGCTACCGTTGTCGACGTGTCATTGATTGCGTTTTTGTGCTTAGCCTATGCTTTTCGTCCATTGAACAAAACTGCGTAGAAAATACATAGTCCAAATTCGAATTGTGCTTTCTTATATCTCGTTGTTTTTCAGTCGTATTGTGTATTCTTGTCCACGATGTATGACACGTGTATCTTATGTGGTAGTTAGCATAATATCTAGTTGCCGCTTTTCTGATCAACCGCTGTCGATAATATCATCATGTACACGCTCAATTGTATTTTTCTATTTGTTAACAGCGTATAGCGAATTATCAGTCATTGTCACCGGTTTGCATGCATTGTTTCGTTAATTTGTCAGTCTACTGAGAGACAACTTGATATGACTTAGTCGTGCACAATCATCGATAGGCTGCACTGCACGAATTAGCCTAATTCTGTCCACAGTTTCGTAGTGCACGCGTTTGGTCTTCTCGCGTTTTGCCGAAACATAATGATGATAATAATAACAATTATTGTCGTTCGCATTCTGTTGGCTTCGTTGCTTGTTTGATTCGCGAGACTCCGACACATCATTCGTGCTAATGATAAGTCAGCATCTGTAGTCTTTCACTTGTGTACCTATAGGCCGACTTGCCGAAAAGGTGTAGCCATCGCAGGAGATTAGAATGCTAGCACATTATTGTCAAACACATTATTATTAGAATCGTGAATAAATTACAAAATACAGGCGTACAGCTAGAAAACGGAAACCGTAGTACAAGCGTGTAAAAGAGTAGTCATTGTAATTACTAGAGCAACGGCAAGGGAATCACGGTGTCAATGACATCACAAGCAACAAACTGAAGTCAACCATCACGACATTAAAACATTCAGACAGCAAACTAGCCACTGTCTATTGCGCGACTTTGTGACAAATTAATACACTGTGTCTCAAAAAAACACCCCCGACATTTTTGACCGTAACTTGAAAATCAATGAACAGATTGTAATAATTTTTGGTACGAATATTTCCGACACAACGTGCCATCAAATGACTATTTAGTTTTTCACTTCACCAAGTGTGTGCTTCTGCACTACCTAGGGAAAGCAAATCCTGCGAAATATGCGTTGAAAGAAACAGAAAACCTGAAAAAAAACATCCCCGACATTATCTACGGTAACTTGAAGAAAGATAAACAGATTTTAATAATTTCTAATAGAAATATTTCTGACACAACTGGCTACTAAATAAGTGTTTTAGTTTCCACCTCACCCAACGTCCGTTTTTGCACTACATGGGGAACGCAGACCAAGCATAATAACTGTTAAAACGAATGAAAAAATGTAGACAAATTCCATCTATTCTAATCTGTGGGCCCCAACAGGTGGTCTATTACAAGTTTTGACTGTCATGCAGCAGTGTGTCTACCAGATAAAGTTTAAGAATGTTTGTGAAGTCAAGCAGCGACTGGTAGAGCCTGGATTGATCTGGAGCAGAACTTTATCGTCACTGCTGTCAATGAATGGAGAAAGCGTCTCCTTGCCTGTGTTCGCATAGTGGGCCAACACTTCAAGCAATTTTACTTCAGGCAGTTAAAAAATGAACAATTGAGTGAAATGTTAGCCAAAGTGTCAGAAATGTGAACAAAATGTGTTTGTACGAGTTATGTTAATTAAGCAATCATATCGCATTGGATACAAACGTGATATTTCGCTGGTTTTGTTTTTCCCAGGTAGTGCAAAAACAAACGTTGGATGAGGTGGAAAGCTAAATGGTCTTTTGATGGTAAGTCGTGTCAGAAATATTCGTGCCAAAAATTGTCAAAATCTGATAATTGGTTTTCAAGTTACTGTCAAAAATGTCGGGATGTTTTTTCAGACACAGTGTAATTATACTTCCGGCATTTTTTCGAGGCTGTGCACAAAGAAACAAAATGCACGTGTCACTTAAAAACGACAGGTTTTTATTTACGATTTTTTTGTCACTTATTAACTGTGCCTTTACAAGCAAACGCATTCGAGTACAAGATAATGTTCATGCGAACACCGAGTCTGTCCAATGCATTTCGATAGTTTACAGTATATGTCCGTATAAATATAGGCCTAATCAGTGACCGTTTAGACCAGTAAAAAAATCAAACAGTTTAATTTTAAATTGTACAGCAGCAAGGATCCTTTCATCCTTTTGTATTATTTTAACTAAACAACAGACATTGTCAGTCACGAGACCATTCGATTCGTCATCAGCGCTTTACTATAAAAGGTCCGTCGTCACCATGCGTCGTTATGGAGATATGGCGCCTCAAAGATAATGGGGTCACGAGTTTGACCTTTTGGGGTCACGTGACGTCGACGGTCACGGAAAAAATGGAAGAAGGGAAAGAGAAAGAAAAAAGGGAAGGGGAGAAAAGGAAAAGGACAATGGAAAGTGGGAGGGAAAAAAGAAGGGGAAGGGGAAGGAGAAAAGAAAAGAAAGTTAAAGGGAAAAAGAATGAAAATGAAAAAAGAAAAAATAGGGGAAGGAGGAAGGGTAAAGGAAAGGGGAAGGGGGAGAAAAAAAAGCGGGAAGGGATAGGAGAAGGAAAAAGGAAGGAATTGATTGATTTGATTTTGATTTTGATTTTAATTTTATTATTCAGTACTGGTCGTTCATATTTGATCTGTCTTATTATACCGCGCTACTTTTTGTTATATGGGCAGTTGTAAGTGCCGTTGCGGCCTTTCTGACCCTTGGAACACATGTTTTATTGTTCTGTTCTGTATTTTCTGACACTGTCCTGTGTTTCCAAAATAAACTGATGATAATGATGATGATGATGATGATGATGATGATGATGATGATGATGATGGAAAAGAACTGAAAGGGGAAGGAAAGGGGAAGGGTAGGTAAATGAAAAGGAAAGCGGAAGGTAAAGAAAAGAGGAAGCGGAAGGGAAAGGGAAAAGGGGAAGAGAAAAGGGCAAGGGGAAGGGGAAGGGAAACGAAAAGGGATGGAGAAGGGGAAGCGAAGGGGGTAGAAAAATGGGGAATGGAAAAGGAGAAAGGAAAGGTGAAAGGACAAGGAGAAAGGAGAAGGGGAAGGAGGAAGAAAAAGGGAAGGATTAGGGAAAGGGAAAGGAAAAGGGAAGGTGGAAGGAAGATAGCTTAAGAAATGTTGGACGCACGGACGCACGGACACAAAGGTGATTTTATACTCTGTCTAACTTCTTCCGTTCGAGTTTCTCCTTCTAAAGACCTTCCTCCAGATTTTTCCGAGTTATAGTACTTTTATAGTACTAGATGTAAAGTGTAAACAAATCAAATTTCCTCCGAAGACGCACTAAACAATTTCATAAGTAGGCCCTATGCAAATCGAATTAAACTTCTACGCTCAGCGGCCTCGCTCAAGCGAGTCTAGCGACACACGAGCCGACTGTCCGGCTTGCGGCCACAAAAAGCATTGCAATGCAATGTTTTTCTCTGTCTCGTCGGGTGTCAGCGAGCGACATACGAGCCGCATGTGCGGGCCCGCTCAAAGCGGCTTGTGTGTCGCTGAAACCGGGTGTGCGGCCCCGCATGTGCGGCCGCTCATGCGGCTCGTGTGTCCCTGGCTTAAGTCTATACGTGTAGCCTAGTTTCATTCTCAACAACGTCTTACGTAACTGCTATAATCTTAGCTAGTAAAGGTCGTGCTTATGGTACAACGTCTCGTTTCTGTCTGTTTCTATTGTGGTTAAACTGTACGAGATGGTAAGCTGCTATAGGCCTATTAACAATGTCGCTATGTCTGCAGCGGTTTGGCTGCAACTTGCAACGCGAAGTTGCTGGCTATTATCCATCATCGATATTGGTAGAAACACTTTCTTGTTTATTTTCTGACACCAGTTTAACTGGTAGTAGTACTATCTCATATTTTGGTTAGCAATAGTAATGATATAATAATTAATGTCAAGCTGCAAAATGATTACCTCAAAATGGCCTAAGCCTAACGAATTTTTTGTGGCATAGGCCTAGGTCCTAATACGCAAGACGTAGATGCGTATGATTTCCTTATAAAATGTACCATAATGTAAATAGGGGCAAAGCGATAACGCGAAAATCAACAAAAATATAGTTTTCACCCCTATATTTTGTGCTAGTGATTTGTCCAACAAACAAATCGAAATGTACGGTATCTTTTTTTCCTTACATGTGCTGTCACCTAGCGAATGGCGGCGACTGTAATATTATATCGATGAACTGGAAATAGGCAAGAGAGCAAATGTGGATTCCGCACTGGTAGCGGCACAACTTCTCGGCCTGACAGAGCTGCACAAAAAACGCCAAAAAGAATACAAAGACTTTTATCTATGTTTCACAGACATTACAAAGGCGTTCAACTTTGTAAATCGCCTACATTATATGAGCATTCTTGTCCAGAGTCTGCTGTCGTGACAAATTTGTGAAAATTGTACGCCGGTCTTAACATGATGGCATGCTAGCTGCTGTGCTCGATGGGGCAGTTCTGCGAATGCATCCTCCATGTTTAGTGTTATTTGTGTTACAAAACAGGGATGCGTTTTTAGCTCTTCTTCTATTCCTCTCAGAATTGACGTAAAATTTTTGCCAGGCAAAAGTGACCAGTGCAGTGTGCCTATTTGCAACTCAAAAAGTCAAAGGTCAAGGTTACCGACGTCAAAAACCTCAGATCACACGTCTGGCGGCTCATGCATCGACTGCAAACTACACTGTGAGGCACAAACACACCATTTTTTTACCATAACTTGAACAAGGGTTATCCAATTTTAATAATTTTTCGTACATATATTCGTGACACAACTGGCCATCAAATGGCCGTTTCGTTTCCCACCTCACCCAACATTTGCTTCTGCGCTACCTGGGAAAAACAGAACAGACAAAATAAGCATTAAAATCAACAAAAAACTTAATAAAATTTTATCTTTTCGGATAGGTGGCCAACAGCCAATCAATTACAAGGTTTGACTGTTGTGCAGCAGCACGTCTATTAAATAGGTCTAACATTCAAAAATATTGATAAGTTCAAGAAGCGACTGGTGAAGTCTGGATTGGTCTGGAGCAGAACGTTATCGATGCTGCTATCAACGAATGGAAAAAGTGTCTCCGAGTTGAGCCCATGTTCGTGGGCCAACATTTCAAACATTTTTGTAGGCAGTTTAAAAAATGGACAATCAGATAAACTATTAGCTAAAACAATGAAAGTATGGATGAAAATATGGTGTTTTGTGTGTTGTTTTGATTAAGCAATAATACCAAAACAGACAAAAAAAATATTTTGTTCGTTTTCTTTCTCCAAGTAATGCAGAAACAGACAATGGGTGAGGTGGGAAACTAAACAGTCATTTGATAACCAGTTGAATCAAGAATATTCGTACCAAAACTTATTAAAATTGGATCATTTTTCTTCAAGTTGTGATGGAAAAAAATTTTGGTGTGTTTTTATGCCTAATAGTGTAGACCCGATAGATAATCAAAACTGGACAGATAGCCGCATATTATGTAAGCACTCGGTGCCGACATCTTTTCTTTGAATAAGTTTATCGGCTGAAACAATAGGCCCCTAACTTTAGAAATCTGTGATTGCTATTTGGTAACATCCAGGGGCAAACGGAAGTCGTTCCAGAAGAAGGCAACAACGTTCGCCGAAATGTCGACAATTTAAGAAAAAATTTTTGTAGTTTGATGAATTTACATATTCTAGATTAGCCTAATAAACATCCTTTCTTGTTATACAGTATATGCAACGTTTAGGCCTACATTTTACATGTTAGCATAAGAGAAGATAAAAAAAAGTGCCGAGTTAATTTTCGACTTTCGAGATGATGGTGTAGCATAGTGGTTAGAACGTCGGTCCTGGCCGGCGAACTTTCCTTATCCTGCGCCAGACTGATGGATGGCTGTTTGACCTTTGTGGGTAAAGCGTCCGCTGTCAGTCAACGAACAAGGCCAACTCAGCCTGCCGTCCCTTCGGGGTCGGTTAAATAAGTAGTAACTCATTTATATGAGTTACGGAAGGTGGTGACCTTAGTATAGCTGACTGGGGCTGCCTAGCCGGCTGCTGCGCTAGCCTGTGTCTGCAGGCTGCACGCGGTGGCCGTGTGGCCGGCGGCTTTGGTTAATGACGAAAAGCGCATTAGAGGCGTGTACGCGAGATGCGCTATACAAACTGACACCTTTACCTTTTTTACTTTTTTCCGGGACTCGATGTTCGACGCATCGTCGAGTTGCGAACATCAAGTACCGGTACTCGACAATTTTTTAGCCAGGAAATTGTAGATTTGAATACTCGGTTAAGATTCGGGGTATGTGTTAGATTGGGGTAAGGATTAGGGTTAGGGTCAGCGACGGACGGTGTATAACGTTAGGATTCGAGTTGCGGTTTCGTGTTAAAACGCGAAACTCGACAAAGTTTGAAACCGACCGTCAGAAGCGTCTGTTTGTCGCACGCAGTCAGCTGCGTGTGTGAACAGCAGCAGAAGGCTGTGGTCGTGTAACTGATTTAATTATTCCTATTGATTGCTCGCCAATCAGCCGAAAACACGTTCTGCGCCGCGTCTTCTTAGCTTTGCACTGATTTCTAGGCCAGCAGACTTTGCTAAACAGCTATGAAATCTATTTTTGACGGATCATGCGTCATTTTTGTTACTTGTTATTTGTTTTATAGATTCGAGTGCTACTCAGTGTGGTAGCAGTATCCGTTTGCTTATTTACTGAAACGATTGGCCCAGACTTGCCTCTTAAAGCCACAACTAGGCCTATCGTAATACTGCTTTAACAAAACGGCAAAGATTTCGACTGATTTTTAGTTTAAATCACTTGAGCAACAAAAAGTGAAACCGTTGCAATAGATTTCTACTTTCTTGTAAAATACAATGCATTGAACGATGTATAAAATACTTGCCCGGTCGTCTTCAGGTAGTTTGCATAAACGGTCACGATGGACTCCAATAACACAGAGGCCTATGACAATAATTTCCTTGAGGCTAAAACTTTTCGAACGGTAAAAATAAAAAAGGTATGTGGTGGAGAATTCTTTATCATGACAGAGACGTGCTCATCCAAGCATATACACATAGATATCTTGGCGCCAAACGCGGACGATATTGCCACGAATGTAGATAGTAGATTATGTATGACCAATTCGCATTGCAGCCGTTCGCGACAGTAAACAACGAATTTGCCACCGGCATAGGCGTCGTGTCTGCGTCGTATATACGGCATTGATGCAGACTACTATATAATACGGCACTGCACTGCGGAGCATTTGCATTGCGTCGCATTAGCAGTGCATACATATACATACAAGTTTCATGCCACTTAATGCACGACGCCGTGCGACAGCGGAGCACGTACGCACGCCGGACACAATAAAAACGACTGAAGACACAAATTGACAAAATAATGGCGATCCTTTAGGTTTATCGAGAAAGCCACCGGCTGTTGGTTCGAGGCAGGAACGAATATTATTTAGTGCTAGGCGACAGTGTAGCCTATGTGAGAAATGGGAATTCGTCACTCCATCCCCGTTAAAAGCTTAAGCATTTCAGCTGAAATGCAATAGCTGGTGTTCCGACGTGGCAGTCATTTCTGGACTGGAACGTGCGTTATACGGGCATTAGGCCATTCCACTGAAGGCAATGCAAGCAATACCTATGCAACACCTATAAGCACTGCTTCTGTCTAAAGTTGCTTTTTGGCGCTTGTGTCGCTTGCGTTTAAAACATTATAGTTGGCAGTAGTTGCGTTGCGTTGCGTATGTGCTTTCTTGCGTTCACTGCGGTCATTGCATACTTGTTGCACATATCTTTGCGTCGCTTGCGTAAAAATGTACGCAATGGCGTTTTTGTCAACTCATTACCAGAAAACCAAGCTTATCTGAAAACGCCGTATAGATTAGCCTATAACAGGCCAAAGCCCACACTTCACAACTTCGACTTTTTACGGATTGTTGCTTATAGCATCTCGCAAAACAAATTGTACGACAAAACATTTTTACATTTGCTATAAACGTTTAATCTTTGCAGGCGAAATTGATGTAAACTTAAAGCCTTTTGTAGGTTGCAGCGTGTTGTACGACGCATCCGCAAAAAAAATCATTACAGTAAGCGGAGTTTATGCTTAAGAATATGTGAACGGCACGCACGTGCATTTAGGCCAATCAAACCACACTCGGCTTGCAGTAATACTTTTTCACAATTTTTAACTGCAACTGTGCGTCAAAAAAGCAAATGACGGTGTAGTCGATGGCATCTGAGCTCGGTTCAAGTACGATACCACACTGTCTAGAGTGGAATAGCTCGCACTGCGTGCTTGCTTACCCACTTCAGCAGTGCGGTATCTAGCACAGAATTCGCATCACTTATAGCGTGCTGCTGCTGCTGCTGCTGCTGTCGTCGTTGCGGGTTGCTGCAGCTGTCAGAGTGTCGTCGTTGCGGTGCTATATACGAGCGTCCGCTCGTCATTGTGCAAACTACGACGGCTATATCGTAGTCACCGACCGACCGTCGTCTCCCTGCTTGCAGCACACGGGCCCTGCCGTTACCACGCCGTACCGCGGGCTGTGCCGTGCCGGGAGGGCAGGTCGGTAATTACCAATGACTGATCGTCGCCGGCGACGTAATGTTATCGCGGGACATTAACCAGTAGCGCCGGCGGCAGCATCAACGCTGTACTCTGCAGTTTGCGCTGCGTCTCTCAAAGTCTGCGTCGTAGTCATCGCATGGTGGCCGGTCGTTGGTCTCCTCTGTTTACGTACAGCAAGCCGAGGACCACACAGCGAGGTGTCTGCAGACCTTACCGTTGTCGCAAACTGGCCACTGTCATCGACAGGTTCAATAAAACATCTCATATTGTATCAGCAGCAGCATCCGATACAGGTACGTACGACTACGGAAAACACCAAATAGACCTGCAGTTTGAACAGCGTTATGTATTCAATAAATTCTGTAAGACATCTTCATCGTCCGCACTGAAACGTTTGCTGATCCCATTATTCGCGTTTTCTCGTTTGCTTTTCTGCATTTTATGCAAAAAAACCGCATTAAATTACCATTTGAGATGACCCGCTTGAGAGGGTGGCGTGTTTGGAACAATAATTCTAATAAAGTTATTAAGCAAAATTCTGACTTAGCTTTTCTAACATAAAAAGCGTGAAATTCGTTTATATTACAAGTGGCAAATTTTCACCAAACATGAAAACGTTATATGCAGGCCTACACGAACAAGTTTATTTTTGCTGCTGGTCGAGGTTTGCTTACAGCGAAATGAAAGTAGGTCTAATCACGGATCGGTGCAAGCATTACTTGCATATGACCACTGCTGATGAACGCTGCGGCGAGTTTATCCGTGAGGCTATTTGACATGCGGAGCACGACGCTTGTTGGGTACTGCTAATGATACTTAACAAATCCAAGACACCGGCGGATAGTGGGAGCTAAAACCGTTTGATATGTTAAACCGTTAGACACCGCATTTAATGCATGTGAAAGTTAGGTAGAAGTACGGACAAACGGTCACAGAACTCCAGCCATATATTCGCTGGAAAAACATGATGCTTTAATCATAATGGGCCGTGATTACACGCAATGACATGAAACACAAAACCTGGAGGTTTTTTGTCTATTGTTTTATATCTAAACATTTGGATTTGGAAAATGTTTTGCGCTCTATAACACTTTCACCAGTAGTTTGGTTTGGTGGCGTGGCTTAGTGGTAACGCGTTTGATTCGATCAGCGAAGTTACTCTACGCTGGGCCGGGTTAGTACTGCGATGGGTGATTGCCTGCGGGCAGGTAAACCATCTCGGTATGTAACCAGCCGCTTAGGTCAACTCAGCCTTCTATTTCTCCGGGGTAGACATATCGAGTACCGGCTTATCTGGCTAAGGTTAAGGCGGGGCGCGTTCACCTGTGTCGGGTGGCAGGTAAGTTGAGGTAACACTGTGAGATCCCATACGGCAGGTGACGCTCCGTAGCTCTGAAATAGGCTTCCATTAAAAGCTATTTATAACACTACCACCACCATCACCTTTATATTTTATATATGTAAAAAAACTTACTAGTTTACAACTCTGTGTAAGGAAGATGTGATGATATCAGTCCTCCAAAACAGCAAAAATTCTTTAAGTAACCTTAGATGGGGCTATACATATGGCGTCCTTACAAGCTGTCGTTAGTTGGTAATCACTAAAATTCAGTTAGCAGCATTTGATGGCCCATTTCCGAAAACTCCCCCACAGATGCAAAAATCTCGCAGATATCTCTTACACAAGCCAAGTTATAGCCAATTTTGTCCCGAGTTTCGTTGTCATGGCAACGGGGGTCGGTCGGGGAAAATGCGATTGGCAGCATTCGATGGACCATCAACGAAAACCTGTCTATAAACGCAAAAATTTCGGAAAATTTTTTTTTACACGAGCTGCGTTATAGCCAATTTTGTCCCAAAGTTTGTTGCCATGGCAACGGGGGTTGGTCGGGGGAAAATGCGATTGGCGGCGTTCGATGGCCCATCCCCGAAAACTCTCTATAGGCGCAAAAATCTCGCAAAAATCTTTTACGCAAGCCGAATTATAGCCAATTGTGTCCCAAATTTCGTTGCCATGGCAACGGGGATCGGTCGGGGGAAAATGCGATTGGCAGCATTCGATGGCCCATCCCCAAACCCCCCTATAGGCGCAAAAATCTTGCAAAAATCTTTTATGCAAGCTGAGTTATAGCCACTTTTGTCCCAAATTTCGTTGCCATGGCAACGGGGGTGAACCGGGGGTAAATAAAGTGTCAGCGTTAATTAGGCCGACTCAGAAAACCATATCCTAGAACCAAAAATTACGACTTTATCTTGCACGCAACGGAAGTTATGACAGTTTAAATTTTTTTAAATTTTCCTTATAGGCGCCATTGTAATTTTTTCAAACTTTTCGAATAAATAAGTCAAAAATTAAATTTTTATTTTATAACAATAAAAAGGCATTTCCTTGCGCAGAACCGCGTCATTGGACGTATTATGCGTAAAAATCGGTCTAACGGACTCGCCTGTAGGCGAGTTGAAAAACCAAAAAAGTGTAGTAAATTTTGAACAGGAGGGGTGTATATTTCACCTATATGGGGAGCAAAACCCCTGGGCGGATTAAGCCCAATTTTTTGGCGGTAGCGGTCTACGATAAAATCACGCCATTTAAATTTGGTGACGATTGGTTCAGGGGTTTTTGGCTGGCTGAAGGTCAAAGTTTGCTTTTTCCCATAGACTGTGAAGATCGTCCTTACAACACTCACACTATCGTGTGAGGTGTGATTCTTTAACCTTGTAGTGTACAACATGCATACGGTCATCACGATTCTGCCTACAGCTACACATTTTTAGCGTGTCTGTCTGTTTATTTTTTGTTACATTTGGGCATCCTTTTAAACCATTCAGCAAATTCCGGCTCTTGCCAAATTACTTTGGCCTGGCCCTTGTTGTGTTTCTGGCGTTCAGGTGAGCGGCGCAGTGTAAGATGTCGCTGATCGCTGAGGTGATCTGCATGGTGTGGGCGTTGTCACTGGTCGCCGGTAAACTGTCGACGTCTCGCATGAGTCCGCGAGTGGTCAAGACGTGACAAGACAAGCTCGACCGAGTCAAGACGACACGACACGAACTCGGCGGTCTCGGTTCGCTGTGTAATGGGATGAGTCTATGGCGAATGGTCAAGACGTCGCAGGGCAAGCTGCGCGCGGTACTTGTCACTCGACGTCCAGAGCTCGGTCTGCCGCCGGTCGAAGTCTTCCTCGGAATTCAGTACGCGTCGACGCTCGGTGCCGAGCTACGCTTCATGCCGCCGACTGCGTCCATGGAGAAGTGGGACGGTGTTCGTGTAGCGCTGAAGCACCGCCCGGTCTGTCCACAGCGTCTGCCTGACAGCAATCCACCCTTGTCCACGGACACCTCGTCGTCACACCGCAACCATCTGCGTCACCTGCGTCGTCTTCTGCCGTTCGTAGAGAAACAAAGCGAAGACTGCCTCAACCTGAATATCTTCGTTCCACTGCCAGGTACACACTTCTGTCTCTCTCACTATACCCCGGTGTTTCGCCGGATAGCAGAATTAGCACCTGACAGATGTATTCCGGTTTTGTTTGTACGAAACTGCTCGAACGACCGATTTCATAGTCGTATTTTTGCAAATACGAAAAGCGTAATTGTCTAGATCATAATTGTTTTTTAAACGCGGTAAAGCACCGACGGATGAAAAAAAACTCTACTACATTGCTCGGACGGAACGCGCCGAACACCAACGCCGTAAGGCGATAACATGTCGTCGCCGCGGGTATAAAAGCAACAAGTCTTAGATGTCAGCAATTCGATGACCTCGCCATGGCAGTACACTCAGCTTGCGGCTAATGCACAGCCGCGGAAAAGGTGCAACGCTCAAAAAAATCTTATTTGCGACTAGCCAGCAGGGGCAAAACTATCTAGAATCGCTGCGCCGTGTTGAGCGAAAACGGTAAACCCCCTCCCCAGACATTATTTCCCGGACAAAATCTTTGGTTTGTGGATTTGGTCCAGAATGATTTTGTTACACGCGAATCGGCCGGAGGACTGTTTCTGTTAAGTATTTAGTCGGGGGAATTATAGCCTCGGGAGGGAATTTTCTTCTGGTTGTATGTTTACGACGCATAGAGGATATCGTTCACAAAAGACAGTCAAACAGACAGTCATGCCACGTCGTGCGACCGTCGCATCGTCTTCCGTCCGTGCGTTTGAAATCAGCTAGCGACTGACAGTGACCGCGATCAAAATCGTAGCGAAAGGGGGGATATCGATGTATATACTCCCCAAACCAGACCAAGTTAATTTTTATGGAGTAACAGTGAGATCAGTGACTGGTATGACTGGTTCTACTCGAGCAGTTTCCCGTTTTTAACCTTTTTACGGTCATCAGTCATTAACGTTTAAAACTCTTAAAACATTTTTATTCACATAATCTTATAACTGTTGTTAATCTGGTTAAGTCTGGTGTTTCATGTGTAAGTGGAGGTTAAGCCATTATAATGATGATTAACCAGGATGTTGTTTGATTTGCAGCGCAGCCATAGCCATATAGGCCTAAAATCCAATTAACATAACATGAAACTGCATTGCGGTAGATCTCTGCACTTACCCGTAGTTAAAATAATATTACATCTATGCCGTTATTTTCAAAAGAAAAGTTTAGAAAGCACGTATTACGTATTTTAAAACACAACCAGCATTTGAATTTTATGCCGAGTAATAAACTGTATTTGTTTATCTATTATGAAATCGTTCACGCAATACACGTAAATGAAGAAACTCGTAAAAAAACCCAGAAAAAAGTATATCCCCAAATAATCAAGCAGCTGCGCCTCTGACGGCGACACGCCGGGCACCACTTCGTTACTCAGCCCTGGATATCCTTAGTCCCATCGATCCACGGACGAAGGCAACTGGTGGGGCTGGGGAACGTTCAGTTAGTATGTACAGGCGACACATGTATACATCAGACTAGCCCGATGCATTGTCACGTACACCAACCGAACACTTTTTCGCAGTGAGTGCCACTGAGTCGTGTGTAATATGTGAAAAGGAGTAAATATATTTATTCCCATGCTGTCAGTAAAAACAAATGTTCGCCATGTTCGTAAAATTTTTATCTATCGTGTAGTGTACACAGACTGTTTTTTTTATTTTTTAGCTCGTCAGTAATTGTGCGTTGTGTTTAACAGCGGTGTGTCTGTTAATGTCAATAAAGACTCATTGTGGATTTTGCTAATTTAAGCCTAAGAATGATACAGATGTTCGTTATTATGACACGTCAACCCACAGCGAGGCGATCTCTTGCAAACGGCGATTTTTCAATGCATTCAGCCGCCACATTTTGAGAAGTTTTAGAAACTTTAGACCAAAGTTGTGGTATAAGCTTACGACACACAATCAACATGGACTGTATTTTGTGTCGGTATGCTGTAATTGTGAGTTTCTTTAGAAATAACACGTCAAACAACTGTGGGTTCGTTCGCGTGTATCCGTTGCTAAGTAGCCTGCATTTTCTGAAATACCAAACCACGTATAAAGACAAATAAAAAGCCTAATTCTTTGGAACAATATTGTGTTGGAAGTTGGAACGAAGTTCTAGATATATCGCCGTCTGACATTATTGTAGTGCACGCTAAAGAATGAGGGTATTAGTCACTTAAATATCGCATTATACCGATCTGTGTACCTCGGTATTTCTCATTAAGGCACGGTTTACACAGACATTGCGAGAATGACTTTAACAATAATCGTTTGTACGCTCGTACACATGTATAGCAACCCAACCTGCGTCCGACGGTCTCGTTGCGTGAAACAATGTTAGTACGGCATTACAGTACTCTACGCCATGGAGCTGCGTGCCAGTATCTGCATGTACACTGCCGGTATTCGGTCCATCTTTAGTTACACCACTATTTCAAGGTGTTTTCACCCGTCTCGAGACCAGCCACCGGCCAGTGCGGCATGCGAGATCTATCGATTGTCGCTACTCGGTTCTATAGCGAGAGAGTCGGTCGGTCGTTCAGTTGGTCGGGCGGGCGCCACCCACTGTCTGAGACACGTTATGGGAGGTCGCCGGTCGCGCCGCAGCGCCACTAAAACTTCTGCGACCAGCTGTCGTTACTTACTTCCGTCGACGTTGCTTCGTCGTTCTTGATCAGTCTCACTGTAGGGCCTAATAGCTGTAGAATTTCTCCGCCCGCAATTCACGGAACTATCAAAGCTGGACTAGGCGCTATATCATCCGGGATAATTATTTCACGTTTCGTGCAGTTAATTTAAAGTAAACGCATACTTCATACTTATCCTCTAAATACGAACAAGAAACCCAGTTGTCGCTAGGGAAAGCCGACCGTACCGCCTACGTCTGAAGCCCAGCGTCCGACTTCCAATCACGGAGAGAAAGCGATTTCTTCGAGGTGACACATTTCCATGCACGCTATGTTAACGGAACGCTGCTCTCGAAAGCTACAATCAAAGGCAGTATGACAGACGTCGCACGTGGTCACCTTGCCAGGATTGTATAAATAGCTACGGTCATAATTAAACAACGGAAATATCGGACGCAGGTTTCGCAAATTTTTCCTACAATAAAAACGCCTTGTTAGCGAAGACGCGCTACAGCCTATATACAGTTCCTGTTGCCGTACTGACCTTCAAGGTCATCTAAAATCAATGATTTATCATCGCTTTATCCAACGGTACCATCATCGACCCGCTACAAGGCTACGAGGTACCGTTTAGCCACAGTAGGGCCTACATGCGTTAACGGTCAACCAAAACAAGGCAGTAAAATTGTGTAGCTTTTTACGAAAATTGGGTGATACTCAACTAAGATCATACTTCAATGCGAATGTGTGTTTATTTTTTACTTTATTTATTTTTAACAATTTAAAGAAGAAAATGTTTGCGACATGTTTTTGGGAGGAGAGGGGGTAATGAACGCTTTTGCACTACTGTATTTTGCAAAAATTTGGGGGCTACACATACAGTACGCAAGATAGGTGTTTGTGGATATGGATATGGATATCCACGAAAAATCTGTGGATATGGGTATGGATATGGATGTGAAATTTCATATCCACGGCAAGCCTGATGATTTTCATGTCATTTTAAAGCCAATATGCCACTTTCTATTAGTGATCAATAGCATCCTATGCTCTGTCTCTCACCGTTTCCGAGATATGACCAATTTTTCATTAAATTTTGCACCTCCTTCTTTATTCAACCCCCAATTTGAAAATGTTCCCATTACACTAGATCGCTAAAATTTTGCACACCCGATTCAAAGCACATGGCTATTTATTCGTGTAAAAACTTTTCCTTTACGACCTAACGCTCAGCCACAATACATACGTTACGGACGACGATAGACACAAAACAGACAGACGACAACTCGTACCATAAGCTCGACCGTTACCTACTTAAGTAGGGTCGCCTAAGAAACCTTGCAGACGCAAGGAACGTGTGCGATGTGCGATGTTGCAATCGTTTTGATGTAATCATCTAGCGGGCTTGTAGCTTACTGACCTTGCGTTACGAGAAAAAAGTACGCAATGTAACGTTTTCTTGCGAATGGAAAATACAGCATTTTGCTTGGGGAAGATTTTGTAGTGTGAGTCGGATAGTTTTTCTATTTTCTTCCACTGTTTTTATTGCATTTTGTGTTTTTTTTCCTGCTACCAGTGTCAGCAGTTGTCGGCATCATTGCGTTGACCATCTCACAGTCACAGCCTTGCGAAAATGTCGTAGTACGTAAAACGTAAAACCTTTTTTCGTGAGATTGCAAGTTTCTTAGTCGTTCACGTGTTTTATGCATGGTCGATTTTTGTCGAGCGGAGTTTTCATTTATTTATTTATTTATTTATTTCAGCATTTCATGCATTTTCCTAGCAGAATGACGAAGAAGCACGGCGCGCATACCCAGTACGCAATTTTCTGTAAACGAAGTCTGCGAAGAAGCCAATAATGCGAACCCAGATAGAATTGCGACAGCGATGACGGTGACATCGTATTTACTGGTTGGCAGTGCAGTGTAAAATCACAGCTTCATCCGCGACCTGCAATACACTGACTGCAGCGCATCGCGCGCGGTGACCACCATACGTCAGTCTTCATCAAGTCTGCTACACGTTTCTTCCGACCAAGTTTCAATAACCGGGTTCTGGTCGCTGGCCCGTCGGTCGTATCTTTGGCCGTGATTGCGGGCACGTTTCGCTTGATTGAGTTGGAGATTGACGCGCAGCGGACGCAAGCAGGACGGCGTGAATGCAGCAGCCAGCAGCCAGTGACGACCAGATGCCAGTGCGCTATCGGATACAGAGAAATCGCGATGACCAGTCGCGCATTGTGCAAGCTGATCTGCAGCGTGTGATTGCGTTAAGACGGGTCGTCGTCATCTCGACTCTTCTCATATTCTCCTCTGCCTTTCAACGTCCTGATAGCCTCCAAACCAGTAACTCCGCGACTGCTCCAGCGTGAAATTCGAACCGATTTTTTATCATGTCACAACTGTACAATAAATGATTATTGTGTTTTTTTTATTTTAAAGTTAAACCGTGTTATAGTCACTAAAACATCGATAAAAACTGGGATAATATTGTTTCAAAAATTAAATTTAAGTCGTTAGTTACTAAAACCTAAATTCGGAAAAATCAAGACTTTTATTCGAGCGTGAACTTTTAGTAAAGCAGAAATTCAGTAATTGAATCGCCCAGCAGGAAGTCAGGGTAGAGTATTAACAGCACGCCTCTCATGCCAGTACTAACACTGCCTCGCATCAGACAAGTGAATATTGCGAGGTCCGTTAAGGTCCGATATTCGCAACTTTGATGCGATGTGTGACGGGAATTACAAGGCGACCAGCAGGTCGTCAGAAAGATTACTGATTACTCGTAGTGATTGCTGATCGAACAAGTGAATGTGATTATCGCGTGACGCGTCCGTTGTGAGTTACGTCAAATCAAGCACGCTCTCCGCTGTACGAGACCATGGTTTCATGCACGTAAAAGAAAAAGATACATTGTCAAAATATTCCACAAATGATTTTTCTTGTACCGACTCTGCACCTTTCTGGCAAAAAACGTTATGAAATATATTAGCGTGACTGCTTCGCACAACTCGAAAATAAGTAAAACACAAAACATTTGCGATGCAGAGTTCAAATTTCAGCTAAATCCACCAATAAGTTTCTGTGTAATTTTGCCAACAAACCAACGTTATTGGCGGAGGTAAAATGTTTTTGTTTTATTTGTAACTTTTACTTGTAACCACGACCTAAGCGACGTCGATCGGTAGCGATGTCTAAGGCGGGCCTGTCCACAGCGAGGTATGGTCGGCAAGAGGACGCCCCCAGTGAGTGTGAAATCAAGCTAACGTCACCCTAGTGCTAGGTTCCTGTAGGGCGTCATCAGATTGATGGTTGACCATAGCGCCTGTAGTTGTCCGCTAACATACGACGTCGTATATAGAACGTACGTCGTGGTGACTGGCTGTGCCGACTGTGAACTGTGACGTTGGGTTCCGCCGACAGCGAAGAAGGCCAGATAGACCTAACTGATTAACACTTCGTTGTTGGGTGGATTATTTTTTGCTACAAAACGTAGGATTTCTATATATCTGTATATCACTCGATTATCTGGCGGTTTTTTAATTAAAGAACCGTGTACTGGCCGTCTTCACGTAAACGGCAAAACTAATTTTAAAAGTTTCCTGAAGCTCATTAAAATAATATGGCTTTTTATTACAGAAAATCCAGTTTTGTGAACGTACTTCGTGGTAACATAAAGCGAAGACAGGTTCCAAATACGAACTTTCCATCATGTGGCTGAACCTTCCACGAAAAATGACACAAAAAATTATACTTTTTGGAGCTTGACAAAAACTTACATTCTTAAAGGACATTTAGGTTCTGAAAAAACATATTTCAATGCTAAAACGTACAGAAGGCTCAAGATTTTTGTTGCAATATTTACTAATCTGCCTGCGTACTATTCGACACGGCAATGGGGTACCCGAAGCGTCACAGTTCAGGACTCCTGCTGATCCTCTGCAGTAGGCAACACGTCACACTATCGACGGCTGCGAGAGCACGGGTCTGGACGTCCGTCGAGGACGTGGACACGACCGGGCGACATGTTACCAGCACGAGTATTTATCTCTGCCGGTTTGACGCGTTCAATAGCGTCCGTGTCAATGTCGTCGTACGATTGCCGAACCGTGTACAGTGCGAGTCATTGCATTCGGCGACACACAGACCACACACACAGGCCATGTCGTGTCATCGTGTCACCGGACAGTCAGCAATACACGCCGCGTCGCTCACAGTCACCGACCCTACGCCTTTTTTGGTTCTCAGCAGTTTTTTTTTGTTTCAGTTCTTTCCTCCTTTTTATTGTCATTAGACTTTTTAAAGCTATTTTTGGTTTCCAACTTCGTTTGTATTTTAATCTATACTATATTTGAGAGTTACTGGTGCCAATAAATCCGAAAAAGCACCACTTACGGCGGCAAAAATTTTGCACGCAGACCCTTGTGGTACTTGGCTGGGACATAGGCTAGGTCAGATGTTGCTGACGGGTCGTCCCTTTGAGAAAATTTTATTTTTTTCCAAAATTTTAGTGCACAGACAGCAAGCACTTACTGCGGGCAGGCGCAGCAGGGCCCGGGGCCTGGTGACAGCGGCAGCAGTGTCACGGCCCTGCAGCAGTCGTGTGAGGACTGCGGACGCAGATATCCGTGGACCCAAATCCGCAGCTTTTCTTGCGGACGCGGAATCGATGCCGAAGGCCGAGATCAAAGCTGCAGGCTGATGCTGTGGTCCGAACTCCAAGCCGACAGGGAGCGTAGCGACCTGTCCGCTTGTTCTCTATATTTTACTACTGTGCCTCGTTTTGAATCGTTTTAGTTCTGTGTGCTGAATTAAACTGGCAGCTTCTCTACCAGTTATGGAGTATTATATATCGTATATTGAAAATGAGCTTATACAACGCTAGAGCGACACAGAATTTTTGCTATTGCTGTTATTTTTGTGATATTGTGTACGCTGTGTTCTCATGACCACAAACTTCGACTAACAATTGACCGCCAGAAAAACAAAGTAATTTGGCCTTAGCTAGCCTACATGCAACAGAAAAAAGCGGATCAGTAAGAAAACGCCTATTGATAGCACAAGATAAATATGTAAATGATAGCTATTTACAAATTCCATCATTGGCACCGCCGCATCAGAAAGCAAATCAGGTCGTCGTGTATTCTGGTCTGAACGTTCAGTTACAGTCGTTCGTCTATCCCGAGGCTAAATGGCTACTTGCTTTTCCGTGATATGAGCTGTGAGATATCTGTACTGTTGAGACCTTTTCGAGTAAAGCTGTCGTCAATGCAACATCACAATGAGTGGACAGTTGCGTGCATCAAACGGCACAGCGCTAAGATTAGCAGCTGCAGCAACCGCATTCTCTGCTCTAAAACAATAGATATCCATGCAGCAACTACGTAGTAGTATAACTTCGGCGTAATGTGGACCGCGCTTAAAATGTTTTTTTAGTATTGCATTTTCGAATACATTTCGAAAGATGCTTTTGCATCATCGCTCTTTAGTCGCAAAAAATCATTCTAATGTCAGAAGGCGAATAATTATTACGTAAACAAACTGAGAAATATCTCCTATACGTAAAATTCTCTTTAACAAAAATTTTAACATTCTAAGCAAAACAGTTACTGTGGACGGATTATTGAATGTATCAGCATGCAGTTATGTATACAGCGTTATTCTGACCAATATGACTGAAAAGCTCGGCTGTGCAGTTCAACATTTAAGTTTCGCAAGGCAACAGAATTGAAGCAAAGTAGAGGATTTTTATTACTCTTGCTTTTTTGGTTTCTTAGTTCTTTTCTAATCACAATAGTGCACGAATTTTAAAGATCTGTGCACGTTTGCAACAAAAGTTAACACGTAAAAGAGCGTTCAGTGGTGTTTTTTGGCTTAAGATGTAGGCAATGGCAGTGCATCTATACACTGGAAGAAAATGTCAATTATACAGGGTGGGCCATAAAAAACGTGGCACTTTACTTTTGTATGACACTAAATTCTGTGGGTATAACACAGACTAGTGTCATACGAATCATTTATCGCAATGTTGGTCTGAAGCGTCTTTTTCATTTAACAAAATTTTTTGTTATTATCGTTAGTTTTTGCTTACATTTATATTTTACAAGGTCGTGTAGAAATGCATTTACCGTGTGGAGAGATATATAATAATCGTTATTGCAAATTGTCTGCAGAGTGTGACAGTAAAAGAATAATTGTGAAAATTCGTCAATAATTGGCGAAAATATGGATAAAAATAAAGTGGCACGTTTTAGGGCCCACGGTGTATATGCAAGCAAGTAAGTAAATTTATAAAGCGCACATTGTCAGCGAAAGGTCCGGCGAATTTGAGGCGATAGTACATGACTGTAGTGGTGCTTTTGCGTCATCCAGCATCGGAATATTACTAGGTCTATCATAGCTACCAGTATCTAAACTCGTGCGGTGCGGGTCACAGGTGCGAACGTGCAAAAACCGTGTGGACGACGGATCTGTATTCTGAGTTAGAAGAAGCGTTATTGTTATTGCAACACATCGAGCTGCCGAAGTCGACGAGCATCAGTCCGCTCTGGACCAAGCTGTTGATGCCGCCGGGGACCCGAGCTCGCTTGCCCCGGGTTGATTTCTCTCGAGATGGCGCCGTGGCCGCTAGTCTATCGGTCGGGACCCGGGACAGAGAAGGACGGGAAGAGAGAGCGTCGGGGCGGTATCGAAACGAAACGTCATCGTACGTCTTGTAGAAGCACAACTCAGCGGCGACGTCGTCGCAGCTGCCAGAGGCCGCCGAAGCTATTACTGCGACGTGATTGCTCCTAGAACCTGCAACGTCAGCGACTGCAGCAGTCAGTCAGGTTCAAGGCGAAAACGTCTTGGACGGTCATCAGCGCGCGTCCTTTTCGCATTATTTCAGCCACACTGTTTTCGCTGAACTCATTTCTACCCGAAGGCGTTTATTTGCTTGGTTTAGATATGAAGGAGGCCTCAAGTGTGCCATCTTAGCTCAAACAATTCTGTCTACCTTCTCTGTTCTATAAGCCTACTTTTTATTGACCGCCAGCAATTATCGTTTTATGCAATTTTGCATTTAAACAAAGTGTAGAAAAAATTGTCCTGTAAAGCTTCGATGTTTTGCCCAGCAATTTTAGTGTAAAACAGCAGATTGGTTATAATGTAAATTCGGTTCAGCCATACCGGGTATCGTCCCGTGCTGGTAAATGTAATAATATCAAATAATCAAGTGCTTGAATAAATCAGATGACCTACTGCAAGTCGCCAACGTTTCGACCAATAATACAGCATATTATGACTTTGTGAGCAATAAAAACGGCCGTAAAACGCGGTCACCATATAAAGTCATTACGAGATTTTTTTTACCAATAAGCGCGTTATACAAAGTTACATTCTATCGGACGATAAGAGATTTTAAGCTCAAACAACAAACAACTGAGCAAACAACACTAATAATAACATTGTGAGCTAGAACCGATCAGAAATCAAACTTCCGCCGACAGTGCTGCCACAAAGGGCATAACAGAGCTGCTATTTTCCAATGGCCAAATGATCCAGCAAAGATTGAATCGTCGGATCAGGGGTGACTATACCTGCCAAAATTTCGCCCGTTTTTATTTTTCAGTAATGCAACTGACAAAAATCGACTGAGCCATAAACGTAACTTTCTTCGTCGTTTCGCTTCGGCGGAGATAATAAAAATAATAACAGGAAAATATGTGCCGACATATAGTGCGGCCGTCGACCCACCCACCGCTGTGCAACCGCAACAGTAACTCTGCTCCTTGAGCTTTTAAATGAAAAATTGCCACGTCGGTCACTCCTGCTCTGGGGAACATTCAAGCAATTTTTGCTTTTCTATGCCTCAGTTTTCGAGTTATGACGGACGGACGGACGGACGGGCAGACAGAGAGGCAGACGGACTAGATCCGTGCTACGGCTGCCTATTAGGACGACCGCGTGTTCATGTTGTGAGGTGGCAATGTGCATGCAGAGTGAGTAATCATTGTACTGTGTGATGTTGTGATTGTTTTGTTTCAGACAACAGTTCGTCGTCGTCTGTCACAGCGCATCCAGTAGTCGTGTTTATTCACGGCGAGTCTTATGACATTGGTACCGGCAACGCTTACGACGGCAGTCTATTGGCCGGCTACGGATCACTGGTCGTCGTCACTATCAACTACCGCCTAGGCGTTCTAGGTCAGTAGACATCTGTTACTGCGCACTTGATTACCTTTTTAATTGCCCCCTCCTCAAATGTTAGCCTGTCGAAAAATGTTCTACCTTTTTCGGGCCTCAGTGAGTTCTAAACATCTGATATTTTTTACCTCTAACATTTTAGAGACTGTCTAGCTCAAAGCTTTGGTCAAGCAGTCGTCAAAATCACCCCAAGGTCTTGCAAGGTACGGTTTAATTTGCCGAATGTCCCGAGATACTTCTGCGATTCCATCAGTGCGGCAAGCAGTCAGCAGTGAAACTGGACCATCAATATCAGTATAGAAAGAAAGCCAGGATTCAGTTTCGCTATAAATCGATGTTAACGAAGTTTGCCGGACGCAGGCAGCCCGGCCGGCGTCAATCTGCGATGTTTGCGCACATAAACGCTTCGTGCAAACAGATCGACGCGATTACAAGACGGCTGGGTGCTGGGCTGGTGTCTTTATGCCGGGGTTCGTGCGTGACAGTTTGGCGCTGGGAGCTGCGTCTGAAGTCACCGCAGGCAGAGTGAAGAATCACGCCAAGACGTTTCGACTGAGAGAAATTTTAACAACAAAACAAATATTGGGAAAACTGCAAGAAATCTGGGTGGCTGCGGGGTCCCTTCTTTTAGTTTAGCACATTTTGTATCCCAAAATTGGCAAAATTGTCTGACTGTTTGGCTACAGTGGTTACATGAAGCAATGTACCGTTTTTAACCGAAATTTCGACATTTTTCCGCCGAGGCCCATTCGCCGCATAGTCACCGTTGCTTATGTATATGTGTACCACAGTGTCACATCAGAAGGATGTGCAAGTCGTATCAGCCGCCCCACAACATCGCCATTAATTATCAACGCCTTGTTTCGTGTTTCGTCTTTCGCTTATTAAGTCGCTTAGTAGCAGCTGCGACGACAACTCGCCACCATCAATCATTCAGCCTACCAATAATAACACGAGTCAGTCGTTTTTGCACAGCTTTATTTTACATTTTCTGTCGTTACTAATACCGAGAACACAATGTCTATGCACGTGAAGGACAGCTTTTTAAATGTATCCAGAAATTGAACATGTTTAACTTCTGGATATATGTACATGTAGAAAGAAGTCGATTTTCGACTGCAGATACAGGCGACATGAAAATGTTCATGTCCAGGCTGTATAGACAATGTAGACAGGCTATAACACTAATGTTCGTACGTAAACTACATTGTAACAATGTTATCACAGCAGCAGCAGCAGAACAGCAACAAAGCAAAAACAGGAACAACTAGCTATCTACTCACATTAGGGCACAAGAAAGCCTGATACTATCAAAAAAATGCCGCGCAATTATGCTGCAATTATTTTGATGCGACAGTCTGAGTATCGTATATGCGTTGAAGCATCCATTGCTACATTGGGTATCTAACTTAATTCAAATTTTCATTGCGGGCTCCGAAATGAGTAGGCCTATCCCTTGTGTAATAACCGTTAAGGTCATCCATGATCATTCAATTTCGCTAATAATCTAAGCGCTTATGGAACTTCCTGTTAGTGTTTAATAATTATAGCGGCGTCGGTCTTATTTTGCACCGTTTCGACAATATTGCCGGTTCTGTGCCAAAAGCAGCACCCCACCCGTATTGTGGCCAAAAATTGACGATGTCCCCCTAAGATTAGGTGGACGAGATAGGGCTCCGGGGAGCGAAGTCCATGAGCCAGGTCTAATTATTAGTGGTGATTACTTTTCATGTGGCCACTATGCATCAACGTTACAGACAGACGAAGATACAGACAACCGGCAGTGGCAATGCTGCACTTTGTATTGTTTGCAACACACGGTGATTTTTTTACACTTCGTACAAGTCGGTCGATCACCTCCGCGGATAGCAATGCCCAGTGCCCATGTGTTTAAACACCGGTAGGATAGATGCCCAGTGTGGCCTGTACACGTGATCGAGTGGTCCCACGACGACCAGTTAGGACCGTAGAAGGTCTCGAAATAATCACGGAATACCGACGTCGGTCAGTCTCGCAGTTTCTTGCGTCACCGCTCTGTAACTTGTAGCGAGTCGATCAATTATAGAACTGTGATACTTTCAGATCAAGGACCGCAGTACCAGGCTTACCTATAAAAGCACGGCTCGTGGTTTCATGGTGTCTCAGAAAAAACATTCACTTTCCTCCTCGACGATGACATGAAGAGTCTGTGTTTATTCGGTTTATCACAAATTTTAGATGAATAGTTTCTTATTTTGTTATTTGTAATTATTCATACCTAGTCATTTCTATACGACACTTCTGTGTCATTTTAAGCGGTCACGTACATGGTGACGTGACGCTATGACCTTATTCTTTCCCTCCACCATGTGACACTATGACTTCGCTTTTGCACGATATACCGACACTGATTAGTTTTTGCCGGTCGCCGGGAGATGAAAGCTGGAAAGATTAGGTAAAATTGGACAAAGGCTGCTGCGTTTGAGTGACGTCGCTTACAGGTCCGTGATCATCATGCATCGATGGCTTCGAATAGCTGATTGATTGACTAGGTCACGGCTCGGATGCAGTTTGATTAATTATAGCAACGCGTTTGTCGAACAACAGTACTTCATGTCACATTGTCGCTGGTGCGACTTTGCTGCACAGTCAAGAAATCGCAAGACCACGTGACCACCAACTCACCAATCTACGTCGTCTAATACGTTAAAACAGTTGAAGGATGTGCGCTCTTTCTAAGAAGCCGATTTTACAGCTACGAACTATCACCTGCATGTGGATCACACATGTTACCTACCACCCGACATAGGTGAACACGCCCAGTTAAGCAGGCCGTACTACCCCGGAAGATGGAAAGGCTGAGTTGACCTTGGTCATTGGCTATGCACCGAGACGGTTTATCTGACCGAAAACGTTCAAGTAGTGATTTTGACGGCGACCTGACTGGGAGTCTTAACTCACGACCCTTTTGATCGTACTAGGTTTAATACCCCAGCCGTTGCACCACCAATTCGCCTTGTTTACGCTATCCGATTTTCGACCTATAGAAACGACTGCATTCGTACTGGGTCTGGTCGCTGAGTCACTGACCGTTCGTTCTATGCTGAACGTCCGTCATCAGTTGACCACTAAGCGGGCTAGATTCAAGATAGACTGAACTCGTACAGCGTCATTGCTGGGAACTGGCTTGACAACGTACCTCGCCGGCGGAGTCGCCGTCAAGGAAGATTTGCGTCATGTGCACAGTCCGTTACAGACAATTGATGATTATTGTCGGCTGTCATGAAGTAATCATCATCATCGTTATCACCATTAGGCCTATCATCACATATTTATCCGTGTATGTCGTAGCCGACATCGTTGATATTCACGACAGACGCCGAGTTAGTTGGACATGAAAAGACGGCATCGAACAGGCGCCAAGTTTGTTTCTGTTCGGCATCGGACAATTCCCACGTGGATGCGACTGCCGTCGTCGACCAAGACGCCGACCGACTACGACGCAATTTAATATGTGCATAATATTATGATACATCCTGCTGCCGTATTCGCACTTGTGGCTGAATACACACACGACGCTTGGCGCCTCCTCGGGTTTTAGGCATATCCAAAGTCGGCAGGAATATGAGGCGGATGCTGTAGACGGCTGATCTTGTAATCGGCGCCTTCCTGCAGACGGCAGTCAAGTCCCTCTGCGACTCAATTTGCAAGTCTACCCATCCACATAGTCTGCATGATGGCCACGCAACAAGGAATTATTGCGACTGATGCACGACAGTTATGCCCCGTAGCTTCAGTATTTACTCAGAGAGACACTCAGCTGTTGATTGGGCATTAAACACAACAACCCAGTTGCCATACGTTGAGCCCGGCCAGTACTAAAATGGGTGATCGTTTGCCGCTACAACGTTACGGTGTTCAACGATGCCGACGGCGGCCTGTGTTGGCCTGTAACTCAGCCTGGCCATCCTTTCGTGAGTAAGTGAAATCAGTATACTGACAATAGCTACGGGCATCGCTGGTGAAGAAGTGACGACTTCATCGTAACATTAGGCCTATGCCTCAACAACTGTGAAGTGTCACGTTTGAAACAGTATGTGATTAAATTGTACTAAAAGCGAATATTATTGACTTAGTAAACTAAAAATATATCGTGTAAAATAAAATGATAAGGTTATCAAAAACCAAACAAAGCTATAAGATTCCGATCAACTACAATTAAACTATACATTCGAAAAAATTGGTTTCAAAAAAACTAAAACAAAAATGCATATCTATAAATGTCAGTAGTTTTTTTTTTGTTTTCTTCGATAAGAAAAAGTCAAAGTCATATCTTAATGATTTGTAAAATTCGAATATCACCAGTGGCGTCATTATAGCAAGTTATTTTGAGGGTCTCAGTAATTCTTGGGGTCTTAGTGTATTGTTTTTGCAGCAGTAACAGTGTTTTAACGGTACTATTTACAGGGAAAAAAATCAAAATTATAAATCCTTGGGGATCCGTAGAACCCTCGGACCCCTCCAACCCTTCCCTAAATGACGCCCTTGAATATCACTGCATCACACTACTGAAATGTTAAAGAGCGTACAAAGCAAGATAACTGAACCGAAATGAGAAAAAAACTGAAATGAAAGTCACAGCGCGTGTCTTCTATTAGTCCGCCCGGAAACGATAGTTTTCGGAAGGACTTATATTTTACTGCAGATGTTTTTTTCTCCCGACGCGAGATCTCCGAGATGCGTTGTCCGACCGGCGTGAAATTTTGCACGATGGTCAGTACTAGGCCCTATTTTATAATGCCGGTCCAAAATTTGGGGGGCACACCCCAAAAAAATTTCGGGGGCGAAAAACATGCAAAATTTGGCCCGATTTCGGACGACTTCGAAGTTCGGCGGCGAATATCACCGAAACGGATGAAGATATTCAAATTCGGATTTTTATTCCGTCTACCGCGATTCCTCCTGCGTTAGATGAAACAAGTCCGATGAAGTTTGGTCCAGTAACCTTGGAGATTTAGATTCTTAATAGTACCCACCGAAAGCGCATATTTCGGAAGACCATATTTCGGCCCCTAAGGGGTGCTGCGCTTCCAAATTTTTACACGCGCTAGAGAATCACCAAGTCTTACTAGCGCACCCCCCACCGGGGACGGGGCTCTTCTTACAACTTTTTTTAAAGGGGGGTAAAAAAATGGATTAAAATGGAATAAATGAGCCATTATAACTTCGGAGTTAGGGGGTGTAGCCCGACGAAACTTTGGCACTTGGCGTGTCTCCAGGTGGGGGTGTTAACGCAAGTACAACTTTTGGGGGCACCGCCCCCTTTAAAACTTGGGAGGGCAAAAAACGTGCAAATATCGGTGCGATTTACGACAACTTTCGAGTTTGAGCGCAAATATCTCTGGAAGCAATAAAGATAGCGATAAAATCTAAACGGCGTTGACGCAAACGATCTTTTGGCGTTGAACAAAAAAACTTTGTGAAATTCGGTCCACTACGAACAAAGTTATAAGCGCTCATGTTGACCTACCCTAAGTCGACAATGCGCATTCGGAGTATACCAATGCATTTGAGTTCGGGGCACGTGACTTTGGTGCCGGGGAAATTTTACCTCCCCTCACCCCTAATTTTCCCCCAATCGGACTTAGGGCGCCGGGCGGACTCACGTTGGGCTTTGCCCCAAATTTTTAGTTTAGTTTTTTTCATTTCAATTATAGGATCTCCGAGATGCGTCTGCCGATCGGCGCGAAATTTTGCACGATGCTCAGTACTAGACCAAAATTTATAATGCCGGTCTAAAATGTCGGGGGCCCTTTCCAAAAAAATTTTAGGGGCCAAAAACATGCAAAATTTGGCCCGATTTCGGACGAATTCGAAGTTCGACGGCGAATATCTCCGGAACGGATGAAGATATTCAAAATCGGACAGGAGGTTTTACACCGCGATTCCTCTCGCGTTGGGTGATGAAAACTGGGTGAACATTGGTCCACGAATCACGGAGATTATGCGGTGAAATCGTACCCACCCAAATCAACTTTTTCAAAATACCATATTTTGGCCCTTAGGGGGTGCTGCGCCCCAAATTTTTACACGCGTTAGAAAATGACCAAGTCTTACTAGCGCACCCCCACAAGGACGGGAACCCCCTTTGCAATTTTTTTCAAGAGGGGGTCAAAAATGGGCCTTGATTGTAACGAATTAGCCACTATAACTTTAGAGCCAAAGGGAGTAGCCTAATGAAACTTTGCCACGTGACGTAGTGCTAAGTGGGGCTGATAACGTGCGTACAAATATAGGGGTGCTTCGCCCCCTTAAAATTTGGAATAGCAAAAAATGTTCAAAATTCGGCGCGATTTAGGACAACTTTCAACTTTGAGCGCGAATGTCTCTGGAACGGATGGACATATCGACACACGGTAAACGGCGTTATCAACCACCGTCCCTGCCGGGTTGAACAAAAGAAATTAGGAGAACTTTGATTCACTGACAACAACGGTTAGTTGGCTAATGTCTACCTACCCTGATCGACTTTTTCGAAAGACCATATTTCGGCCCCTAGGGGGTGCTGCGCCCCCAAATTTTTACACGCGCCATAGCATAACCAAATCTTGCTAGCGCTTCCCCCACCGGGGACCTGGGTACCCCTTACAAGTTTTTTTAAAGAAGAGTCCAAAATTGGCATTAATTATAGCGAATTAGCCACTATAACGTTAAAGCCAAATGGAGCAGCCTAATGAAACTTTGCCACGTGATGTAGTGCTAAGTGGGGCTGATAACGTGCGTAGAAATTTTGGAGAGCACCGCCCCCTTAAAATTTGGGATAGCGAAGAACGTCCGAAATTCGGCGAATATTTCTAGAACGGATGGAGATATCGACAAGCGGTAAACGGCGTTATCAACTACCGTCCCTCTCGCGTTGAACAAAAGAAATTTGGTGAACTTTGGTCCACTAACGACAACGGTCAGTTAGCTAATGTCTACCTACCAAAGTCGACACTGCGCGTACTGTGTATGCATGCGTTGGAGTTCGGACCACGTGACTTTGCTACGAGAGGATGTGAGCCCTCTAAATTGTTGCTCCAATCGGACTTAGGGCGCCGGGCGGACTCATGTTAAGCTTTGCCCAAATTTCTAGATTGTTTATGTTTTGCTACAATTTTTTTGTTCAACGCGAGATCTCCGAGATGCGTCGGCCGATCGGCGTGAAATTTTGCACGGTGGTCAGTAGTAGGTCGCGTTTTATAATGTTGGTCCAAAATTTCGGGGAGCCCTACCCAAAAAATTTAAGGGGCCAAAAACATGCAAAATTTGGCCCAATTTTGGACGACTTTGAAGTTCGGCGGTGAATATCTCTGAAACGGATGAAGATATTCAAAATCGGTCAAATATTTTATCTACCGCGATTCTTCCCGCGTTAGGCGAAACAAGTCCGGTGAACTTTGGTCCAGTAACCTTGGAGATCTTGGGCCATGTGACTTTGCTACCGGGGGAATTTCACTCTTCTAAATTTCTCCCAATCGGACTTAGGGCGCCGGGCGGACTCGCGTTGGGCTTTGCCCCTAATTTCTAGTTTTATTTTATTTTCTTGGTTCAGTTCTGTCGCGTTGAACAATCAAAAGAGACTACGTTTCGCACTGTTAGTCACAGCATAAGTATTTCTGTGCACACGTTGTGCGTAACCGAACACATACCACGTGCCACTAAATCCTCTACATTTTTAATGCGCCACCGCGATTATGATCATTGCATCATGCTGTCGTTTTTTCGTTTGTTCTTATATCCGGTGTCACGTGAAACATTTTCCCCAGCGATGTCTCTTAGATGTCGTGTACAAATTTTAGACAAACGTAGAATACTTTTATTTTGTTACATTCGTCAGCCGAGCGACGTAAACTAACGCAAGGGAAGTAGAGTAACGTAAAGTAACCCACGCAAAACAGAATTAAGTGTGCATTAAAGTATTTGGTTTATTTTTCTACAAGCGGGTCGATTTTCTTGTTATACCATGTTGAAAATTCGACAGAGTATATTTCGTATGAGACATCGCTGTCACAATCTTTGCGCTGCATTCTGGCTAATGATGCTGTGTGCCAGCGCAGTGTTGCTGGATATATGCTGCAGTGCTGCGGATTGCCTGTAAATGCGCAAGTATTTTCTTTGCACTAACGAAATGACGGAGATGTCAACAAGGAATTGAATGCCAAGAACCAGGATCAGACCCAGGACTTTGCCGCAAGGACAAGAACAAGGACTAACATCACTGTAAAATGACAGATATAGACCTAACATCAAATATAACATCACTCACTAGTTGTTCTGAAATGTTATAGAAATTGACAGTTATCGCAAGACGACAAAAAAAACAAAAAAAAATACGAAACAGTACATTAACTGTTTGTGTTAACTATATATTCCAATATGCTGCCTGGGGCCTATTAATAAAAATCAGTAAGACACGCGCATACGAAATTAGGAATGAAACTGGGAGCACTATTACAGTATACAAATGGGACAAAGAAACGCTCGTTATGCATAAAAAACAGTGGGAGACGCAACAGACGATGATATCATTCTGACAGATGTAGGCATATATATAGGAAATCGGTGGGTCTTCTGGCATAGGAAGCTTCTTTGCGGCAAGCCAATGAAACTGTATGTGAAAGTCGTCGGCGTACCAAACCCTTCCCAGTACTAAGTATCGCGTAACAATCAGCACTGGCTTTCTCTTGTTCGCGTAGGATTGCGTCCATCTAGTGGCGATGTGACACTTGCCCCACCTAAAGTCTAGTTTGTCAAAACATATTCCCTGCAAAAATGCTACATTTTGAGCCAAAAATTCTCCCATTTTGGAAAAATTCAGGGCCGCGATTAAAATTTTGAGCAACGCCAATCTCCTTTGTCGGAAATTTGCAACAGTCTGTCAGATTATTGCAAGTTTCTGCAAGTTCCCCCTACTTTTTTAACCCGCGACGCCACAGCATTCATCGACGGTATCACTGCATAGTGTGTGATATTAGGCCTATTGGCTGATCGAATTGTGCACTGTGCGATCAATATACATGCAGTCGCTGTAGCCATCCAGCCATCGTTACGGATGTTGTCCGTGCCAGCCGCCGCCCAGTCTGTCACTGAAGGCGTGTACAAAGCGACAGAAATGAACAGAACTCAACTGCCACATTTCGTTCGCTCTGTAGTCTGTACCCGCTTAAGTCTCCTCACAATCAAATGAACGTCTCATCTCGCTTCGGTTCCGATCGCTAAATGTCTTCATTTTTGCACTTTGGCTTTTATACCGCCGACGTCCCCGGCCTGTATTCCGCTTAGCGCCTTTTAGTTGTAAAAAGTTTTCGAATACATGAGCACATCTGATCTGTGAATAATTAATAGCAGTTATTATAATCGCTCAAAAACAGCATAAATATCAAACTGTTTCGCAGTTTACTTAACATTTTGCTGACGTAATTGAGAAGGGTGTCAATTTTTGACTCACCTGCGGGGTACGCTAGAAATGAACCGTGTATGTGCTTGTCTCTAACAGGATTTTTGAGCACTGGTGACAGCAATGCGCCGGGTAACTACGCGCTGCTGGACCAGGTGGCGGCACTTCACTGGGTGAAGGAGAACATTGCAGCGTTCGACGGTGATCCAAACGATGTCACGCTGATGGGCCATGGTCACGGCGCCGCCCTCGCCAACTTACTGATGCTTTCACCCGTGACGAAAGGTAGAACCGGCGGCGCAATCAATTGATGAAAATTTGTCAGTGGCTAACGTAGCAATGTTTATCCCAGACATTTTCGACTGTAACTTAAAAACCATTTATCAGATTTTGATAATTTTTAGTACAAATATTCCTGACACAACTTGCCATTAAATGACCATTCAGTTTCCCACCTCACTTAACGTTTGTTTCTGCACTACCTGGGGAGAGCACAACCAGCGAAATATTACTTTCTTATCCAATGCGATGTGATTGCTTAATTAACATAACGCATAAAAACACATTTTGTTCACATTTCTGACACTGTGGCTTCCGGATATCTATTGATGATGATGATGATTTCATTTAGTTGTTTATTTTTCAACTGCCTGCAGTAAGATTGCTTGAAGTGTTGGCCTACTATGCGAACACAGGCAAGGAGACACTTTCTCCATTCACTGACAGCAGTATCGATAATGTTCTGCTCCAGACCAATCCAGGCTCTACCAGTCGCTTCTTGCAAACATTCCTAAACTTTATCTGGTAAACACACTAATTAGGATAGATGGTATTTATTGACGTTTATTTCATTCATTTTAACACGCATTATACTTGCTCTGCTTTCCCCAGGTAGTGCAAAAGCAGACGTTGGGTGAGATAGAAACTAAACATTTATTTAATAGCCGGTTGTGTCGGAAATATTTTTGCCAAATATTATTAAAATCTGCTAATTTGTATTTAAAGCACGATCGATAATGTTGGGGATGTTTTATTCAGGTTTTCTTTTATTTCAACACATATTTTGCTTGATCTGTTTTTCCTAGGTAGTGCAGAAGCATACATTAGGTGAGGTGGGAAACTGAACGGTTATTTGATGGCAAGTTGTGTCAGGAATATTTATACCGAAAATTATTAAAATCTGTTAATTGCTTTTCCAGTTACAGTCGAAAATGTCGCGGATACTTTTTTGAGACACAGTGTATACTGCTAGATACATTGTCAAAAGGTTCTACACTAGTTGCTCTTTGGAAGATGATAACTGGGGATCAGCTTTCTGCAGAGATGAGTTTTGAGTCCTTAACAAAATGCTACATCCTCTGTCATGCCGTTCGTTAACTTCGTTCCAGATCCGTGGACTAACATCATGGCTGCGTGTAGACTATAAGCAAAGTGGGGCATAGAACGCTTTCAAGTAGATAGCCTTATACTCAAAATTGGGCCTACTCACTGAAAGATCTTTTAATGCGCGAGTTCATCGGCGAAATATTATGTACTAGCCAACGCTAGCTGCGATATCCGCACTACCTGCCGTAACGTTTTCATTTCAAAGGCTTTTATTCGCCGTTCTAATTCGCCTTTTCTCAAGACCAGTTAGTTAATTGACGATTATGATCAGTCGGTTGTTGCACTGGCGATTAGACGGCGGGTTGTTCCGGCGAGTGATCCTACACGGTGGCACGGCGCTAGCCAGCTGGTCGTTGTCTGAAGATGCTCTGCGCTACACGAGGTCGCTGGCTGAGTCGGTCAACTGTACGCTGCCTGGACGGACGTCCAGCGTCAGCGGAGACGTCCTGCGCTGCCTCAAGCGACTTCCCGTCGAACACATCGTCGAAAAAGCACGACTCATCTTTGCTCCCAGGTCGCCCTCCGATTCACGCTGCAAAACCAACAATACAGTGTATAATAATAAATAAATGAAATGAAAAAATCGTACTGATCTAGCTTATCTAGCTTAATTTTTACTTTCTTCTTTCATATTACTGTCATTGGTATTTAGTTGTGTTGTACTGTCTGCATGTAGGTTTGTTATGTGCAGTTTTTAATAAATAAATATATAAACAGCATCAATTTGTCGAAGCCGTAATTAATTAAGTTTAAGTTTAGGTTCATCTGGCGTCGCTATGCACACAGTACAGAGCGCTGTATTGCCACTGTCAGTACTGTTGTCTATCTGTCTGTTTGTCCGTACGTCTGTAACGTAATCAGTCTGTAACGACTTGGGTTAATAAGAGAGTAGATTACACGAACAGTTACTCTCGGATTTTCGTTCCTTGAAGCCTCGCGACCTAGCCCTAGGGGACATTTAAAATTGCTAGTGAAGTAAAACAGTTACTGATTAATATCGCTAGCGTAAAATATGGCGTCACTGGGAAGAAGTGTCGTAAGCATAAAATATCATCGCGCATTGTTTGCTGAGGCGCTCTTGTATAGATTTTTCTTCGGCACCACATCAGTAAGTAAAACGACTTGTCCCTATTCGTTAAACGCCGAACTTTCGTCGACTTTCGAGATACATGTCGGCGTTAGCCGAAGGTCCAATAGCATGTAATAACCTGAGCTGTCTTCCTGTGTTAAGCCGCTGCTAGCATGTGGTCACAGAATCAGTGCTGAGACGTCTCGGCGTCTTGGATAGATGTAGCGACAGCGACGAAGCCATTTAGCGGTATACATTAAGTCTATTGAAACAGCTGAGCGCCTGCCCGTATATGCTGCCGATGTATGTCGTAAGACAGAACACTTACTGATTTACTAAAGAAGACTGCATTATTGCGTCCTGGAGTCATTGGCTCGACATGTGCGGCAAGTAAGCTGAGATGATAAGCAAGCTTTGTTTCGCTATCGAAGTTTTTTTCACTATCTGCCGGTTTTACGCAGGCCTAAATAATATAGCACCATAGATCGAACGTAGCTATATTTTTCTGCTATTCTGTTGCAAGTTCCACGTTTTGCAGGCGACTAAATCAATGATCAGTAATCTGAAATGGGCATTAATAATCAAAATTTCAAAATGCACGGTGATAATCAAGTGCACGGTGACGGTAGTAGTGATAGTAGTTCAAAAGTTCTTGCTGTGATGAGTTGGTAATTTAGGCTATATATATATATATATATATATATATATATATATATACACATATAT
>Ga0056128_1000134_pt1 | contig 49171 bp, 35 predicted proteins | sample WorMetLIZISLAND2_FD_71113 | JGI IMG/M metagenome (GOLD analysis project Ga0056128, IMG submission 71113) | Marine gutless worms symbiont microbial communities from Max Planck institute for Marine Microbiology, Germany - Olavius geniculatus... ... | reverse complement strand
CTTTTTGGCACCGGGTTGTCAACATGTGGAATGCTCTCCCAGAAAATATTGTTGCAGCCACATCCCTGGCAATGTTTAAAGCTCGACTAAATGATTTTGACTTGGCTCGGTTTACAGTTGCGTTTTAACTTGGTTTTATTGTGTTGTCTTATTCGTATGTTTTTTTTCTTTTAGGGTTCATGTAAGAGGCTCTTGCAGTCCTTTGTGCCCTTGTTCAAGCTCTTTCATTATTCATTTGTATTTGTATTCATTTTATTTGCTTGACTAAATAAATAATTTGATTTGATTTGAAATCAAATCAAATCATTTATTTAGTCAAGCAAATACAAAGACATTGACAAAATAAATAATGAAAGAGCTTGAACAAGGGCACAAAGGGCTGTTGCCTCTTACATAAACCTCAAAAGAAAAAAAGAAAAAAAAACATACAAATAAGACATCGATGAGATATTCAAAATCGGACAAGTACCTGATCGACCGCCATTTCTCCCGCGTTTAGTGAAAAAAGTTCGGTAAACTTTGGTCCAGTAATTACGGAGATCTGAAGGTCAAATTGTACCCACCCAAAGCGCTTTTTTCGGAAGACCATATTATAGCTCCTAAAGGGTGCTGCGCCCACAATTTTTTACACGCGCTAGAAAATGACTAAGTCTTACTAGCGCATACCCCAACAAGGATGGTTGTTTTTCTTACAATGTTTTTCAAAGGGGGGTATCCAAATTGAGTTAAAATTTAGCATATTAGCCGCAAGAACTTTGGAGCCAAGGAGAATAGCTTCATGAAACTTTGCCGCGTGACTTGCTACTCGGCAGGGGTGATAACGCAAGTATAACTTTTGGTAAAAATTGTCTTTTTAAAATTTGGGAGGGCAAAAGACGTTAAAAATGTACTGGATTTACGACGACTTTCGAATTTGATCGCGATCATCTCTGCAACGGATAGAAATATCGACACGCGGAAAACGGCGTTATCAACTACAATCTGTCTCGCGTTGAATAAAATAAATTTGGTAAACTTTGGTCCACTACCGCCAAAGATTACGTGGCTAATGTTTACCCACCCTAAGTCGATAGTGCGCGTTTTGCGTATGCTATTGCTAATGCATTTGTTGACTTCGGGCCATGTGACTTTGCTACCGGGGAAATTTTTACCCGCTGAATTTTCCCTCAATCAAACTTACGGCGCCGGGCGGACTCACGTTGGGCTTTTCCCTAAATTTTTAATTACTTTTGTCTAAAATGTTAGACATAATATCTGTAAATCAAGTCAAAAAAATAAAATATTAGTTTAATAAAAACACACAACAATGTCAGTTTATTAACATTTAATATGCATCACTAAAAATATAAATTTTACAACACAACATGCAGATTCAATTTTGTATGCTGACGTTTAGGAAATTCTTGTCTCTTAAATCTGACGATTTTTAGAAAGCGCCCGAACATTTTCTTGATTTAGCACAAGTTTTGAGAATTAAAGAAACAAAAATTGTATGTGTTAAGGTGGCCAGCATTGTTGACTAGCATGGTTTTCCGGCAACTTGGCTCAGCAATTAACTGTTGTATTATTAATTGTACTTGTGTTTGAGCTGAATAATTTTTTTCTTTTTTTTCTTCGGCTGAATCGGCGTTCTGAGCAATCTACGTCTTACGCATTTTACCACTGCTGGTTTTTTATCTAGTGTACTGGTTTGATGAAACTTTGTCAGCAACTTATGCAAAGATGACGGAGACCATTTCTGTTCAGAAATTCAGTGACAGCCTTCTTAACTTAGGTCTTCATAACTTTTTTCTAAGTGCAAAACTTGAATTACAAAGTAGGCTTTATTTGCTAAAACCGTTGTCTATTAGTACTTAAACAACAGTGACATGTCATTGACATCAACAGCAGTCATTTGTAAAGATCTGTTTACAAAGGTATCTACAAAAGACACTTTTTTAAAACTGAAGTTTTTTTATGGCTTAGACTTTTAAATAAAATTTTGTTTACTGCTTTTAAATTAACTGCAACAAACTAAACACTAACTTGCATTAATTGTAAATTTAGTTTAACACAGTTATTGATGACATTCCCTTGTTCCACTTTTTATTGGGACATAGTGTATAAGCCTATGTCGCACGGTATAAAATCCATGCAAAAACTGTTTATTTGTGCCAGTTGTAGTTCGACCGCAATATCAAGTTTGCCATTCTATTAAGCACGTGCAGATAATACAGCAGACTATTGATCGCACACGGCCTATAGGCGAACGCAAATTAATTTACACTAGACAAAATGCTTGTTAGCAAAAATTTTGTATAGAACAGTAAAAATTGTATATGTTTGAGTAATAAAAGTACGGCATTGAGCAAAATAGGCCAGAAATACGGTGTTCCTTTTCGTCACTGTACTCAGAAAAAACGAAACGTCGATCGTGTATGAAGCTGACGAAGTAGTCGCTGTACATAGACTGCTGATCGACTTGTACAGGGTGCGGCCAAAAAAGTAGCCCCCAAAGTTTTTTCAGCAACCGTTTAAAATTTTAATTTAAAATTTTACAGATTTTTTATCGAAATCTTTTACATCTAATTGTCAAATAAAATTTGATTTTCCTAAAAACGACAAAGGTATAGACTTTTTAACGTAACCGTTTACCTATTTTTCAGCACAAAAATGTTTAAGGTACTACACCAATGCAATAACGTCGTTAAAACAACACAGTTAACGTCTGATTTTTTGTATAGGAAATCAGATGCCAAAATTTTATTGTCATTGTGAATGTTCGAAGTGTCCACTACCAGCTCCAAGGTCCAACACAAGTTTTAGTCGCTTACTTTGATAAGTCTTTCACATTTTTGTCGATCGGTCCTTGAGGTAGATTGCCCTAGATAACCTGAAACGCTTCCTTGATCTCGGCGATTGTTTTCGGCCTTGTTTTAAGCTTTGAGTAAGCCTCCAACATTGCACCCCACACATGATAGTCCATTGGGTTCATAGTAGGCAAATTTTGAGGCCACTGGTTTTTTATAAGCAGCCGGTGATTGCTTTAAAACAACGATAATTAAGTGATTATTTAAAACAAAATAAATGAATGTTTATCAAAACATTACTGTAACGCCATCGGCAGTAACTTAGTAACCGGTTTTTAAAAATTAAATAGCATTTTAAGCTTGAACATTTTTAATGCTGAAAACCGATAGGCGGTTATGTTAAAAAGTCCATAATGTCGTCATTTTTTAACAGTATCACATTTTTCTTGGCCTTTAGATGTAAACGCTTTCACTAAATACAACTGTGAAATTCCACATTAAAGTCCCAAACAGTTGCTGAGAAAAGAGCGAAAAACTTTAGGGGGTTACGTTTTTTGGCCGCACCCTGTATAGGACGCACGCCGCTGTTAATCCAATTAGAAGCGGGAATCGGAATACGAGTTTTTTTCGCAGTCGCCAAGGCGCTAAGATCACGCATATCACGAACGTCTGTTATTTGATTATCGGTATCAGGCTACGAAGACTACTTCAGTCTAGTTTATCGTCTCATCAGTCTGCTTTTAAACCGACCGACAGAGAGACGGTCTGTAGGGTACACCAGTCACATCATCGGGACAGCTCACCGTTCTGCCGTTTTTGATCACAGTGCTTGACTTAGGTCTAACGTATAGGACATTTATTCACCGCAAGAGGCAAAAAACAACAAAATATAATACGAAATGTTTGAGTAACAACTTTAAATTAGTTATAATTTAACCGACTTTTAACTATAAAAGCGCAGTGATTAGATCGTGGTTACGGTGAGCAATGCATGTCGGAGCGATTTCAACGCTGTAAATTAAACACAAAAAGATCAAACCGTGCACAAATTATTTCACTATGTTACGCTGAAAACATCTTGTGAATATTTTAGCTATCAGATACTTTATATATGATAGACATCTCAACGATATATCGATATTTCGTTATGAATACAGACATAAGACGTCTACAATACAGGTTATTTATGTGTCTGTTCATCGGTCCGTCCGTATATTTTTCGCATCTGGTTCGTGCGACATCCTTACTCGAAAAAACATTTTAAAAACAAACAAGAAATATTATTAGATTGCGACCAATTCAATTTACTCCTCATGCGCCTATTTTCTCGTGTATTCTTCTAAGTGCTTTTTTCGTTCCTTTTGGCTTGTATTAAAGAAGCGGTCTCTATTTAAGACCCGTCTAATATTATATTAATAGTGGCTGGCGTCGTGGTCGTTATTGAAAATTGTTTTCCGGAAGTTCAAAAAATATTTCCCGATTTTTACGCGCGAGAGCTAGCATAGCGCGTATTAGCTATGGCAATTCTGTCTGTCTGTCTGTCCATCTGTCCTAGTGACACGACCCGGTACTGTTCTAAGACCAAATGCGATAGAAACTTCGGGTTTTTACCATATAATAGCCTGGAATCTCTAGTATTTTGTGACAAAATTTCATGCCGCTGGGTGAATGGGTCCCCATGAACGAAAGGTAGAAAGAGGGGCACCCCCCTTGGAAGGCGTTATTCTACCGTTATTGGCTCGTTTGACGTGAAAATGGTTGCATATAGGCACATACATGCTGTTTATCATAACAAGCACTGGCAATGAACTTTTAAAAATGTTAACACTGATGACTTTGAATGACCTTGACTTTCCAAAATAGGGGGTTTTAGTAGATTTTTTGGCGATTTCGGGCTGCGACGCGCATTTCAAGAGTGAATTGGGCCGAAATGAATGACGATAGACCAAGACAACCTGCATATCAAATTGTTGGCGTTGAATGTAGATTTTAGCAATTCAAGTTTAGACTCTTGAGGTTCAAGGAGGCCTTCGCACGCGGGTGTCAAAGAGGGGTACTTTTCTAAAAAGTGGTTATTTATCCGCTGTTGGCTTTGCTAGCGTGAAAATGGTTGCAGATAGGCACATACATGCTTCTTAACATAACAAGCACTGGCGACGAGCTTCTTAAAATTGTCAACATTGATGACCTTGATTGACCTTAAACCATGCTAAATCTAGGTGTTTTAGTGATTTTTTGCGATTTTTGGCAGCAAAAGAGTGAATTGCGACGAAAATGGATGGAGATAGACCAAAATTATTTGCGAACAGGAACTGCTATAGGCTCTCGCGCGTTTCCTGAGCATTAGCTTAGATTTCTTGTACGAACTGTCTTGTTATATCTTAATGCATGCATCTGTCTTGCACTGTTATCGAGATAGCCATTTGAAATTCTTCCAGGAAGGCTCCTTTAGAAAGGAAGGGCGATCGTCGGTCGTCGGTCGGTTCTTAATGTTCATTACACTGATTTTATATACTGCTCTTCGCTACGTTAGGAACGTAGCGCGCGACGAGTAAAAATGGTATAAGACCCGCCGCATATGAAAGGCTGGCAAGTAGACGGATGGCCGCATGTATGTCGGCACTCGTCATCGATGTCATTTCTTGTTAGAGACGGCAGAGGTTATATGTACGGAGCGTTACTTGCCATATGGGATCGGGTAAACGCGCCTGATTCTAAGCCCAGCCAAGCAAGCCAGTAATTAGCGTGTACCTATCACGGCAGGATAAAAAACTGAGTTGACTTTAAAGTTGCTTACATACCGGGATAGTTTACCTGTTTGCAAACAGTCACCCATTCAGATAGTAATCACTTGATAGCGACCCAACCGGTGTAGTGGAAAATTCGTCGCACCGGAAAATTATTCCCACGCGCAGCAGTACGGGTTAGGGTTTAGATTAAGGATAGGATTAGATTTAGGGTTAGGGTTAAGGTTAGGAGTAGGGTTAAGATTAAGGTTAGGATTAGGGCTAGGGTTGAGGTTAGGGTTGGGGTTAGCGTTAGTTACATTATGACAATATGGAGGTGGGGAAAATTTTCCAGGTGCGACAAATTTCCCACGACACCGGCAGTCGAACTCGCGAACTCTTGATTCAACGTTCTAACCGTTACGCCACTAAACCGTCGGCGGCGTATTGTGATGAGGCGAGTATATCGCGCATCCGCAGCTGACGGCTAGCGTGGATGCAACAGCGGCATTGTTTCGGCTGAATCCCCACGGATGCATTGCACGCACGTGCACCCGTCCTTTTGGGAACTGGCAATGTGTGGGAATTCAGCGCAAACTCCACTTAAGTTTATGACGATTTTGACCATTTTCTGGCGCCTGTTTCCGGCGCCTGTTTCTGGCGCAAGAAACAGGCGTCAGTTGTCTGGTGCCAGAAACCACGAGACACTTAGCAGGCAAATGATACCGGCGGAAAAAGAAACAAAAATGTGTTCCGATTTTAAGAATTTTGAAAACAACGATGTTATAGCCGCTGTTTTAACATTCAGATTCAGATTGTTGAAAAATTCAAAAAAAGCAACGTAAACTAAATGCCGCTTCATTTTTGTTTACAAAAGAAACAAGCAATGTTGTCGTCTGCTCAAAATGACCAATCACAGTTCAGCTTTCCGGATTGTTTTGGGCCTGAAATTGAACAAGTTTTTTTCCGGCGCCGGTTTCTGGCACCAGAAAAATATGACAGACTGACCAAATGCAGTTTCTGGTACCAGTTGACTGGTACCAGAAACAGGCGCCTAAAACTGGCCAGTGTGTCATTACTATTAGTTCGATTTCTTGTGGATACATTGTATACAGAATCGGATTAAAACGCGATCAGAGACGCCTTTCGCACTTTTCATTTCTTTGAGATTCTCAGAAATTCTTTGAAAATTTCAGGAAAAAAAACAGGTGCGAAACGCGAATTCTACGCAGTGTCTCAGATATTCTCCGAAAATCTCTTAGATTCTCTGAGAAATGAAAAGTGCGAAACGCACCTCAGGCAATGCTCAGTAAACGTGAGAGGTCCCTCACATAAATTTTCTGACATTGATGACGTTGCTGTCTTACATTCTCTGGCCCATGAGACTAACACCGATCTTTTTTCTGTGAGAGCTCGTGTTGGCCGAACGTGCTGAACTTGCCTAAATCCGCCTTCGGTTGTACAACTTGTTGTAAACTGTGCAATAAGTCTACGACGAATAAAAATGGCGGAGTTTGGGCCGTATGCGGACGGTACGGAAAACAGTAAAAATACGCACGGGAACGAAAAGGGAAACGCGCTACGATGTACGCTAGCAACCGCATTTCAGCGAACAATACGTTGAATTGTTGCACCGCGTTCTGCAATTTTTATGACCCGAAATCCGTGTCGAAAGCGTGAGAGTGAGTGCTTGATTACCTGATAGAGAAGACAAGGTAATAAATTAACATGCAAACCACCGACGATGGACACAGGGACCCACAACCATTGAGAAAGCCTGAAACCTAAATAAAAGTTCCCTCAGCTCAACATTTACTGCTCTATAGAGACAGCAACCGCCTGCACGGCATGTCTTCGTCGTCTATTCGTACGTCTGTTAAGAGTACCAGACTACCAGTATGCCTCGTTCGTTCGAAAACGATTTATTTGTCGTGTAGTGATAGGGGAAGGTTCGCCTCACTCTATATGAAGAAGAAAGAAAGATTGGCGAAGATTGGCCATTAAACCGGCGCATCACCAGTACAGTTTTTACTCCGCACATCGTGCATGTTTACCCGCAGCACGCGGATAAGCATAGCGACTCCTACGGGACAACGGGCTGAGTTGCCGATCGAAATGCAAGAGGGCCCGGGTTCCAGCCCCGGTGGGAGCAATAGGCCAGTGACGGAATTTTATGGGTCGAGATATCTGTGTCCTATTTCCGCGCTATAGGCCTATACCTGTTGCGCTTGACCCTCGTTAGTTAACATTTTACAGCCAGCCACTGTTCGTTTCGCTTTAAAAATAAATTACATCCTTGAAACCGTCATCATTTGGGTTATATGACATCGTCGGTCACGTTACTGCGCTATAAATTATTCGCGCCAGCCCATTTTGAACTAGATGTCGATCCCGTATGGCTGTCGAACTATGGGGCCTCATAAATGTAAGAAAACATGGGGAGCTTGACTTTGGCCTTTGGGGGCGGGGCGCTTGTATACATGGGATCAAAAATGAAACAGAATTGCGTACGACAAGTTGTGAGAAAATGGACTACCTGATACGCTCAAAACTGTTTCAGGTTTTGTTCCTGTTTCAGTCTTGTCACACGTAAGCGCCGAGTAACCGTTAACACCTTTGCGTATACAGGGTGTAGATAAATCACCGGTAACACTCAAACGTTTACTGGTCACTCTAACAAGCAGCGACACAATTTTCGTAAAACTAAATGACAGATCGCTTTATGACATTTGATCAGTAAACCGTAAACGAGAACGCAGTGGGTGACGACACAAAGCTGGACGCATGCGGTTGAACGTCTTCGTCGTTTTTAAACTCAATGTCACAGCAAAAACGGGAAAACTATCCAATACGCTCAAACGTGGCAATGTGTCCTTCTAAACATAACAGATAATCTGCAATAAATTTCAGCACTTTCTGCACATTTTGCGACAAAAAAATTTCATGATTATTCACTGACCATGCCAAACGTCAATGCCCATCATTTATCTTAATAATAATGACGTCACAGTATGACGTTATAAATGAAACCACGGTAAGTAATGTACAATAGTAGCTTCACAACCTCACGATAGTTTTGGTTTTTAACTGTCACTGTGTGCTTATTGAGAAGAACAGTCCTGGAATTTATTGAACGATCCTCGTAGTAACAATATCTATGGCGTTTACTGTAAGAGACTGATGGTAACTATTTGGTTCGCATGTGTGCGAGTGCTCGAATCTCTTGTTTTTTTTTCTTATTAAACGCGACGCACGTAAAGTATGCAATATGTTTACGCCTTGTCACCATCAGAGACAAAAACATTTAAATTAAAAACATGTTTTAAAATATTTGTAAAAATGTCATTTTTATTTGACGCACGGACTCATTAAATCAACGTGTTCATATTCAGCCATTATTTTTCATCAAGAAAGTGTAAGTAAATTACAATGCAAAAGTTTACTATCAGCATGTCAGTAACACTTCGACTTTTGTGTTTAAATATTTTCAGTCACTTTCATTTTTACACTAATCATTCAAAAGCGAAAAAACGTTTATAAACATTTACTACTTCTGTAAATAATATTGGCGTTTTGCTTTAAATTTCGTATATTATGCAACAAATAACTGCGATATATTAACGAAAATGCGTTGTGTTTTGTCTAGCCGCAGGGCAACGTATATGGGACCTCAGCACGGTAGGCCTGTACATCTGCGCTGACATCAAAAGCACACCGGAAACAGTTGTTTGTCGGCAAACAGGTTTGTCTTCTGTTTAAAAGCGGATTTTGTGCAGGAATAAAATGTGCACGGAAAGTGGACCGTTGATTGCTTTTGCTTACCTGGGAGTAGGACGTATATATCGTGATTATTGTACGAATGACGGTGTTTGTAACTTTGTACAGAACAATTTTTATGACATTCAAGATGTATTGTGGTCGAATCACATATTACTGTTGCAGCAACCATTATCATTTGAGTGTTGATAGATGGGCAATGACATTCATCGGTTATTGTGTGCGTAGCGTCTGCTTTATGACTGGGATAAATGCATTTCAATCTGATGCTGTCTGCAGCATCAATATATTTGTGCGTATACAATGACAGCGCAGGAATCTAAGAGTAGGACTACTCAATCGGCGATTTTTCATTTAGGCTTATACATGTGTAATATTTTATTGGTTTTGAAGAGCAATAGCCAAATCAAATTATTCCAGTCGAGTTGTGCAAAAAGAGTTGGGTTCTAAAATCAATAATTTTGGCGGCTGCATTACGCCATACTCCTAAGAAGAATAGCAGCTGATTTGACAAACTCATTCATTTAGTCATTAAAGCCCGCTGCTTCGATGCCGATATAGCTACACTCCATAGCGACAATGATGATGATGTCGATGATGTGTGTAATGCGCTATAGTTATTGGAATGTGCGGGTTCACGATGCATTTAAATCATGGATGTCTGTCGTCATCGTCTTTCACACATTCTAACTCATTTTAACGACTCCAGTTATACGGTGATTTTATAGCAGCTGGCGTGACATAAATAACTATGCAGTGTGTAATACGATGTGATGTCTTGTGCCTACGGTTTTACTATGCGGACTGGCAAATGTGGTTTTCCTGGAATTCTGAAACGCTGCCGCATGACTGCGGTAATCTTACGCCGTTGTTGCAGTTCGTTTTGTATTGCGACTAGTGCACACGTTGTACGCGGGTTTGTTTCTGCGTGCGAGCAATTTGTCGTGGCTATTGTTGTGACTGCACGCACAAAGCACTGCCTATATTACGGGACCCACGCAGAAACTTTAATCACCAGTGATAGGGTGATCGGATTTTTTTGTGACGACCCGGTTCCCTAAGTTGCCTAAATTTTTTTTGGTTGCGCCGGCCTTTGTGTGTTTTCGGTGACGTAACAACAGTTCACCTCCGTTTGTCAGATGATGGCATGATAGGTTGACGCATAAAATGTGGAACGCATCTGCTTTACGTTAATTAAGTAATCGCTGGGACAGTTTTCGAAACGACTAGCTACGATCATTGCAGTGAAGGGTGGGGTAGTCATGTTAAACACTTAATTGAACACTGCTCAACGCCCTTTACTGCAATGTTTGCGGCTAATCGTTTCGTTACTGATTCTGAAAAAAACTGTCCGACTGTTCGTTGTGCCACTTTTTATGCATTAAGCTTACTTACTATTGTGGTAGTGGTTTTAGGGAATGAAAGTTTCGTGTGTTTTATAGCTTGCAATATATTTGTTAACGTAAAAAGGGCTAAAGTACATTTGGCTGTCGGTAAGTCTCCGAGCTGACCCTGGTATTACAGGAAGTCCCCCGTTGCAGAATATCGCGGTGCGGCTCAATTCTGATTGGTCGTTCGGTTTAGATGATGGCAGCGGATTTGTGAAACCCTGATCGTCGACAGTTGCTGCTGCTGCTGCTGCAGCGTGGTGGTTTGATCATTTATGGGTCGCCGGCCTAATACCGCGCAGCAGATCAGAAACTCCGATACAGCCAGGTTGATGTTGATGATGGTTGATGTTGATCACTCACCCAATCGTATAAATACTTCCCGCACTATCGACAGTCGGTGTCAGCATAATTATACGTGGCCTCGGCTATTCTCAAATGACCAGCAATAACAAACTACGTTTAGCCAGGCGACTGTATTAACCGCCCACAGGTACCCGCAAGCATGGAAAAGAGGCACACGAAATTGGTGTGTTATGCACGTATTCATCTCATTCACCATAAAATAGAAAATCATAGGCTTACAAAGTCATTTAAGTACAAAATAACGCTTAACTAACGATAATATTAGTCTACATTTAAATATTTTCAATCGTCTCTGGATACCATCGCTACACAGACATATCACCCGTTCGAAGTATTCTGACAAAAATCTATTGCAAATATTTTTTGGTTTAAGTACATATTTCAAGGACATACAAGTATTATAAGGAAATGCATGTCGACTTTAACATCTTCAGAAACTAGGGCCTATGTGATTGATTTTTCCAAAAATAAGTTTATCAAAAACTGCACGGTAGAAAAAACGTTTTACAATAATCCTATCTAACAAACATTCAAACGTGGTTTATCTGATGATAATTTCTAATTTTTCAAATTTTAGCAAAGCTTTAAACCCACGACAGAGACCGGCCATCACACGTTACAATGTCTCCACAACACTTGTAACATTTTGCTCCAATAAGCAAAGAACAAAAATTTTTTCATCATTTATCAACATAACAAAGTACATTAATTCTTCTTCACATGAAAAATAACATTGTAACCGAAGAACTTATGAGCATAGTAATATCGTCAGCATACAGTAGCACAATCGCGCGTAAATAGCAGAATGCATCGCGCGTCTTAGCCATCTTCTAGGCGTCTGTCCGTCACACTCGTGAGCTGTATTAAAACGGTACAAGCTAGAAACACAAAAGCTTTACTGTTGGCTGCTCCAAGGACTCTAGTTTATCGCGACAAAATTTTGTGCCCCTACTTAAAGGGGTTCCCCTTGAACGAGGGCGTAAAAAGGGGTTCTCTCTTAAAAAGACGTTATTTTGCCGCGATTGGCTCTCTAGAGTAAAAACCTTTGCAGATAGGTACATACATGTTGCTTATCATAACAAGCACTGGTCACGGGCTTTTTAATTTTATCAACATTAATGACCTCGAACAACCTTGAACCTTCAAAAGGGGGTTTTTAGTGAATTTTTCGCGTTTTTTCGCTGCAGCGCACATTTCACCGATGACGTCACTGAGCTTTTTGACGAGGACGGTATTCGTTAAATTAGCTTTCTTCCAATTGCGACGAAATGCCTGAAGATAGACCAAGACAACCTGTGTATCAAATTTTCAGCATTAAACGCTGATTTTTGCAGTCCAAGTGCCGACCCTTTATGTTTGAGGAGACCTGCGCACTTGAGCGTAAATATAGGGGTATCCCTCAAAAGGGGTTATTTTACTAATATTGCCTCGTCTAGCATGAAAAGAGTTGCAGATAGGCACAGACATCTTGCTTATGATAACAAGCACTAGTGGCGAGCTTTTTAGGAGAATCAACATCGATGACCTTAAATGGCCTTGAACCCCCAAAATAAAAGTTTTTTTAGTATAAAAATCGGGTGTTTTAGATTTAAGCTTGGCCCACTTTACCTTACTAGCTTCTTTATGATACAAATTACTTCCCCACACCCCTATAAAATATTTCCCCAAAGCTTTTTCTATTAAGTGGGCCCCCATTTTGTGCTTCTAAAATTTTTTAAAAACTTTTTATGAGCTATTTTTATGCCCCCTGTGTCTATTTTTTTCGCCCCCCTCTCCTGTGTCTCTACAGATACCCCCTTATCTCTCCTGTTTCTGCTGTCTAGCACAGACAGCACAGACCCCCCACTCTGTCCTGCGGCCTTTAGCCGGCACGGACCCCCCCCTTCTTTCCTGAGTCTCTCTGTCCAGCACAGACCCCCTTATCTCCTGTGGCCTCTGGCTAGCACGGGTCACGGACCCCCGTTTCGGTATATGAACCAGAGCCAGGTTTTTGGCCATCTCTCTTCTTTTTGGCTGGTTTCGGAGATTGGCTGATCAATGTGTCACCCTGCTCCGGTGTTTCTGACGCTTCTCCTCTTTTCTGGCTAAGCTGTACTGCATCCCCACGTGCGGCGTCGTCGGCGTGTTCTGCTGTGACGTGCTGGCGTTGCCGATTAAGCGTCGAGAGCTGCTTTTGCTTCTGCTGGGTGCTTTCTGGTGCATGTAGCCTGCCTTGGAAGTCAACAAGCCGAGTGTTGGGTACCTTTTATATTTTCCTGTCCTTTAATTCTTACTTTTCAAGGTCGTTAGTTTGTTTCTTTTCTTCTTTTACATTTTGGGTTGGGTTTTTTCGGAATTTTCTTGTAGCCAAATTTTAAGAAACTTTCTTTTCAACAGCGGGCGAGACCTGAAAACTGGAGTGGACCTGAAACTGGAGTATTTGGAGGCGAAAGTCTATTGCAAGCCCGGCCTCGAAATCTACTACGAAACTGAAATTGGTCGCTACTACAATATGAAAACTAGGAAGCAGCGGGCGGCTCGAGTCCACTCGCAGTCTGATGCCCCTCTGGCCCCCACGGGTAACCAGGCGGAGGCCCAGGGTAAGGTTTCTTCCCCTCATAGCGCTTCGGACCCGAACCAGCCGAGTCTTTATTAATTATTTGTTTGCGATTTCGAGTTGCGACCCACATTTTAAGCGTAAATTGAGTATAAAATTATTATTATTTTATTGCATGCTGTACGCTGATTACCAAAGTGGCAGAACCGCTGCTATCGCGCGTCGCGTAAGCTTTTCTCAAATTACTTGTTAGAATCCCTCAGTGTACCAATATCGTCAAAATACACTGCAAACAAAAGGGTGGTGACAAAACAAAATCTTGTCTAACATTTAAACAAATACTAAACACAAAAGCAAAACTGTCGTTCCATTTAACATAATGCAAAATATCAAGACATCCAGTTTTCAAGCGGTTCTACCAACTCGATTAAAATAAATTTTTTATGAGTTTTATGTACCTGCAAAAATAATCTACTATATATAGACTCGAAAGCTTAACTTAAATCATTGGAGCATATATTTACAGTATTACAATTTTTGCAATTTTGTCAACAATTTTTTAACCGCGTAGATTGCATTTCTAAAAAGACCGATGCTTACCGTTTACGGCGATTAAGTGCATTGCCACAGCCACGGAGATCAGGATCAGGCTTCAAAATTTCATCGAAAGAATACCATATCAACTTAGGCCTATACAAGCCATGAGAGCAAACGCTACGTTATAGGGTGTTTATACGATCCAGCAAACTTCCAGCAAACGTCCAGCTCCATTATAACATATGGCAGCAAACGTCCAGCATTACGGTTGCTGGACGTTTGCTGGATGGTGTAAACACCCCATTACTAGTAAATGAAAACAGAGATTATAGAGGAAAAGTAAAGCATGCCAACGGAAAATGTGACAGAAAGATTAAGAGGTTTTTGCCCACTCCTGCAAAATATTCTGCGGGCTAAACATCTTAAACTAACCAGTTTTTTTTAAATTTTGAATATTTCGAAAGTTGTAAAAATATAGAGTAAAAACATCGTGGTTAAAATTTTATATCAAAAGCAATCTGCAGTATTTTATAGAGCACTGTTAAACCTACAGTTTGTATACAAACCTATTACAATACAAATACTGGCAGCTGCTGTTACCAAAATATTAGATGCTGAAGCACCGTCAGCGATTTATCGAGAAGTGTGCGGGACGATTGTGACAGCGCACGTTGATTGGTTGTTGGCGGAGTGACGTGTATGATTGCGTCACATGCGAGTAATAGATTACGTCACTGTTTATGTGAACTGTCAGCCACGTATCAGGCGATATGCCAGCGTGCCAATCATATTGCTTGTCACTGACCATAATACGGCTCGACCTGCCTGCTAATCTGCAGATAGGCCAAAAATAGGCCACCAAACGCAAGCTACTGAAGTTTCATGATTTCATAATTTTATTGATTTTTTGTCTGTTTAATATCTTTTCTCAGTGGTCCACATAATAGTAAGTCTGCGACAAAGCAATAATAATTGAAGACCCCGTTAAACTGCAAATGCGTTGCTACACAACCTTGCGAAGGAATAGTGATAATCTTTATTCACACAAAAACAGCGTGGAACGAGACAGGACTGATATCATCACATCGTCCTTACACACAGTTGTAAACTGGTAAGTTTTTTTACACATATATTTGCTGTTTTCTTGCCAAAAATCGGGAAATGAGCCTGACGCATGTAAAAAACGCTATAGCAGCATCGGTAGGCCTATCTTTACCTTTTACCTTTTTAAGGCAGAGCAGTATACCACTGGTCGGGTACAGAACGTTGGATGTGTCTACTACTGCTGCTGCTCTTACTACGCAGATGCTCATTATACCTGGAAATCAAGGTTGGCTGTGAACCCGCACCTCCGTCAGATGCAAGGATCTTGGTGATATTTGTTGTACAAGCCGAGGTATAACCCAATTTGTTTTTAAATTTGTTGCCATGGCAACGAGGGTCGGTCGGGGTAAAATTCAGTTAGCAGCATTTGATGGCCCATTTCCGAAAACTCCCCCACAGATGTAAAAAAAATCTCGCAGATATCTCTTACATAACTGAGTTATAGCCAATTTTGTCCAAAATTTCGTTGTCATGGCAACAAGAGTCGGTTGGGGGAAATGCGATTGGCAGCATTCAATAGCCCATCTCAAAAACCCCCTATATGCGCAAAATTTTTCCAAAATCTTTTACACAAGCTGAGTTATAGCCAATTTTGTCAAGTTTGTTGGCATGGCAACGGAAGTCGGTCGAGGGAAATTGCGATTGGCAGCATTCGATGGCCCATCCTTGTAAACACCGTATAGGCGAAAAATCTCGCAAACATCTCTTACCCAAGCCGAGTTATAGCCAATTTTGTCCCAAATTTCGTTGCCATGGCAACGGGGGTTGGTCAGGGGAAAATGCAATTGGGCAGCATTCGATGGCTCATTTCCATACTCCACTATAGGCGCAAAAGTCTTGCAGAAATCTCTTACGCAAGCCGAGCTATAGCCAATTTAGTCACAAATTTCGTTGCCATGGCAACGGGGATCGGTTGGGGGAAATTGCGATTGGCAGCATTCGATGGCCCATCCCCGTAAACCCCCTATATGTGCAAAAATCTCTTACGCAAGCCGAGTTATAGCCAATTTTGTCTCAAATTTTGTTGCCATGACAACGGGGGTCAACCGGAGGTAAATATAAATGTCATCATTAATTAGGCCGATCCCGAAAGCCTTATCCTAGAACCAAAAATTACGACTCTATCTTGCACACAACGAAAGTTATGACAGTTTAAAGAATTTTTAAATTTTTCTCACAGGCGCCATTGTAATTTTTGTCGAATTTTTGAAATAAATAAGTCAAAAATTAAATTTTTATTTTGTAACATTAAAAAGGCACTTTTTGCGCAGAACCGCGTCATTTGACATGTTAAGCATAAAATCGGTCCAACGGACTCACCTGTAGGCGAATTGAAGAACCAAAAAAGTGTAGTATATTTCGAACATGAGGGGTGTATATTTCATCTATATGGGGAGCAAAAACCTCTGGGCGGATTGAGTTTAAATTTTTTGGTGGTAGGGGTCCACGACTTAATCACGCTACTCAAATTTGGTGACGATCAGTTTAGGGGTTTTTGGTTGACTGAGTGTCAAAGTTTGCCTTTTCCCGTAGACTTTGAAAGTCGTCCTTACAACACTCACACTATTGTGTTAGGTGTGATATGGCCTTTTGAAGTTTTTCCAGAAAGGCTCTTCCAGAAACAGAGGTCGGTCGGTCGGTCGGTCGTTGGTCGGTCGTCGGTCGGTTAGTTCTCAATATTACACTAATGTCATATACTCGTTTTTGATACGTTAGGAACGTAGCGCGCGAGGAGTAAAAATTAACGTTATCAGCTGTAGCTTAATTAGTATCGCTGTTGTTTCTCAGGTTGTCAGTAAAACTATCCTGTTCCGTTGTCGGTCATTTCTTGTTTTGCTGTTAATTTCGTTTTTGCGTTTAAAATACTAAATTTTGCGATTTTGTTTGATTTTCGTCAAAGACGAATTTTTTGTGACCCTAGTGATAAACTAGACTGTCAAGACTTGCGGACAGTCGACAGAGATGCGTTTGTTCAGTTTGTTGTCAGTCATTTCTTGGTTGTTTGCAATAATCGCGACGGCGCAAGCACGCTGCCGACTGTAGCGACGCTGGCCCTTCGTGCCGTTAGACATTGTGCGGAAGGCGGTTTTAGCGTGGAGCTTTCGTTCACACTGTCTACTGATGGCGTTCTCTTCAGCACGGGATCAGCCTTCCCCGTTGTCTTGTCGTTGTCAGACACCGTTGGTGCTGCTGGTTGTCCATTCTTCATAGTTGGCGTTGTTCCTCCGCCCTTCGTGGATGTCGCTCCTACTGAAGGACTGTTCTTTTCTGACGCTAAGTTGGTAGATCGCTTGCGAGTGTCCGTCTTGAACGTAGCAGCAACTTTGGGACCTCTCGGTGACGGGGTCGACGACGTAGCGGGTTTCTCCGACGGTCGTTTAACGCCGTTGTTTTTTTGCTTTGCCCGACTTTTTCCGCCCTTTGTTTTTGAGGGCTGTTTTTTACCCTTTTCTGACGTGGAATTTGGCTTTGAGGAAATTTGAGAAGTTTCTGGAGTTTTATTTTCTTCTTGATTTTGATCGTCGCTGTCTTCCTCGCCGCCGCTCGCTGTTTCTGTTGTATCCGCTTTTTCTGCGGTTAGCGACTCGACATTTTCTGACAAAGTAACTTTTTTCGTAGCAGTGCGTATCGCCTTTTGGTCGCTCTGGTCGTCCGCATTTTTAGAATCTTTCTCGTTCTGAGTCGCATACATTTCTTTTGTCATTTTGGAGTATGCTTCGTATTCGGCATTTTCACTGAAGCTCTTTTCAACATACGTTTTTGCATTGGCGATGATTCGTTGTCGTAACGATGCGTCTGTCAGCATTGTTTGTGCCTGTGTCACGAATTCCTGCACAAATTAGCATCAATGACAAACTCCACGATTCAAAAGATTATTGTCACAGTCGCTTGACAAAAACGCTTCTTGAAACTTATACAGTGTTTTCATTTCATGCGTAATGTAGATATTGGATAGCAGCAGGTTTCAGTAGGCCAGGTTGTTATCATTTTGTGATAATTCAAAAAGCTCAATATCAGGAAACAACGCATAACTGAAAATGCGATATACCGTTGCCGTGGCGCATGATAAGCTTAAGCCTAATTATTTTTTCTCGTACTAGCAATAAGAATGCGGCACACATGCACCAGCCAAACCAAAATTATACTGCACGGAGACCAACTTTCGACTAAGTACCATGCGCAGATTTAATGATCGTATTTTGCGTAATTTGACAAAGCATACCGGAACGTGACGAACAGACACCTTTGCCATAGCACGCTATGCTGATGCCTTGCAAAAACTGAAACGACGTTTTCATTCTGGCACAAATACGTACGTCTGGTAAGCTGTAGAGCAGTCCCGTTGACTGATGCTTAATGAGACCAGCGGTAGAAGCGTTGTTTCTTGCAATCACCGGCACTTCCAGCTTCATCGCCTAGTATATACAACAGACTTAAACAGTGTCGTTAACGATATTTGAAAGCGTCAGCAACTTTGTATCCTCAACGGACGCCTTTGAAGAAGTTGTAGTCACATCAGAATAAGATAATATAATTATATGATTAATATATGAAACATATATGCCTTATATATAGTATTATAATATACGATACAAATATGTAACAGACATGCGTCATGTATGTGACATATATCAATTATATATTCATATATGTGTCTTGTGTTTCTACATATCAGGGTTGTTTAGCTTTCATATATGACACCTATAAGTTAACATACATGCACATTATATACATAACGAAATATATGTTGACATATATCTGAAAAAATATATGCGGCAAACAAGTTTTCACATATAACCCATATAAGTTGGCATATACGACATACATGACAGTGAAACCAATTTTTTACGTAACTAATGTGAGCGCATGTAAACCTGTAGGTGACATATATATTCCATATATGTGGAAACACATGACTCATATATGATAAATATATAATTCATATATGCCACATATATGAATTATATAATTATCATATATGTGTCATATGTGTTGTCACATATATGACACATATATCTGTCGCGGGGAATTAATGGGATAGCGCTTGACATAAGTAGGATAAGTAAGAAAAGTAAAAAAAACCGAAACAACACACCGCCTTCACGAACACTAATTTTGTCTACATGTACCAAAAGCCATAAATACGCAGTACATTGCAAAAACATCTACAGAATGTTTTGCATTTTATTTTGCGCGTAATCATTATCGTTATTATAATAATAATTATTATTCAGGCGTACCTCAAGTACGGGGGTACATGATCGTGGCATGAGGGTGCTGGTGACGAGAGCAAAACTGTCGGCGATGATGCGATGTGTTTCACGTAGCGTCAGCGCACCGGCGTAGATCACTCCAGGACAACTGATATGTACACATACAAACCACGCATAAACTACACTGTGTCCGAAAAAAAGTAACCCCGCCCCCTAGACATCGTACAGTAGAAATGTCAAATCATAACAAATGCAAATGCAATTTTGTTTAAATAATCGCGAATAAATTGCTTTAAAAATCAGCGAATTTTGTTTTAAAATATTTTCAGCGGAGTTATTAATTGTTGAATATCGATAACAAAATATCGTTTTTTACCAATATGGCGTAAGTAAACCCGCTGTTACTGTAAATTTGCGAAACTCCAACAAACAACATCTGTTTCTAACAAAATTTACAATGCATAATTTATTGGCAAGCAAAGTGGCAAATTTCGGTTAAATCTGTTAAAACAAACAATACTTACAGTGACTTTTGTGAGGTGACCCCAAACACTTTAGTTTCAGGTCTTTGTAGATAATGTCAGACATAAGAACCTGAAACTAAAGTGTTTCGAGATGACCTCACAAAAGCTGCTGTACCTGTTGGTGGCTTTGATGGATTTAACCAAAATTTTGCATTTTGACTGCCAATAATTGGCGCATTGTTGCCGTAAAATAATTTTGCCAAAATCAGGTGTTGTTTGTTGGAGTTACGCAAATGTACAGCAACAGCGAGGTTTACTTATGTAACGCCATATTGGTAACGGAGATATTTGTTATCGATATTCAACAATTAATAATTTTGCTAAAAATAATATTTTTCAAGGAAATTTGGTAATCGCTTGAACAATTTAGTAGAAAATTTTATTTAGATTTGTTCATGTTTGACATTTTTATTGCACGATGATTAGGGGATTACTTTTTCCACACAGTGTAGAAGATCACTCTGAAAGCGAAAGCCTCCGCCATCACTATGTTAATTTAATTCGTTTAAGTGTTCGCCAGGTAGCAGCAATATATTTGACAGAGGTTTTTCTTATCTTGCAATGGCAAAGAATCTTTCAGTTCTATGATGGATCCAAATGCTGATCCGGATTATCATTAAAATGCAATCGTCTGTTAGTTGAAACAAGTCTAACCTTTTTTAAAAAAATTAAGCATTATTAACATGATTTTAGCAACGCACTTGTGTTGTTTTAAATTACAGTTTAAAAGTTTTGCCTCTAAAGTACTACGCGTACGTGTAGTAAGCTATCATCTTTGACGGTTTTTTGCAAACGATCTGCAGTTTTTGGCCCACCAATGTTAATTTTAACTTTGTCATCAGATGCATGAATCTAGCTCTTAAAAGAACTTTTTTCATAAACTGCTGAACTGCAGCCGCATAGACCAACTGGACAGTCGAACGTTCAAGCTCGCTGATATAAGTAAGGCCTTTGGCCAAAAGCAAAAACAAAATGGTACCAACAGAAGTACAAACGCACCTGTCGATGACGCGTTTAAACCGCTCGCAGTAGTCGTCTTCATCGTCATGTTTCTGTCAAAGTACGAAGAAACTATATAACAGCGTTACTAATAAAAATACATTTTACAAATAAATAAAAAAAAGTTGAAATTTTTGCCGAAATTTATCCAATCCGATAGCAGTGCTCACTGTTCGCTGAGAGTGCACACGAAACGTTGATACCTAACCGAAAAATGTTATAATTGGTTGGGTGTTGTTTTTAGGTGTTTTTGTGCTTTTTGTCTCAAATAAAGTTGAGTCTTTCTACAGAAATAAAAACGATATTAGGGTAGCGGATAACCTCAGAGGGTCGGCGATGGTATACCGTTGGCTAGGGCGTCATTTAGTTAGTTTTAGCGTTCCTGTACGCTGTCCAGTCCGCACACTTCATAGTAACCGCTGCCAACTGCGTGATACGACTTTGCTGAACGCCATTAAAACCTGGGGTAGTTTGCTTTAAAGTAGAATTTGGAAGGCAAATATTTTCAAGAACGCACAATCGCCTACATTTTGCACGTGCTACCACAACTGTGCTATAAAACGCTTACCGCATGCCCGACAACGACGAGAAAATATCGCTTTTCTGTCAGCTGATGCCAATCTAGCAAACCACATTGTAAACTGCATGTCAATCACAAGCAAAATAATGCCGAATTAAGCCTACTGGAAACTAAATTTAGATTGAGTGTGAAAGCTATAGTTCATATTTCAACGCATTTCAATTTCCCTTATCACGAAAGTTCAAAATACTCCAGTCTGCTACGCGTTACTCGCCTACTCCATTACTTCGATTTTTTGACAAGTTGTACAGCAAGTAATTAGTGTCCTAAAATGTTTCATTAATGAACAGCGACCAAAATATGTAAAACAAAGTTTACGTGTGAATTTCGGAATGATGTAAAGCGGTTCTCGTTCTTGTTCGATCCTCGTTACCATAGTGAAGATGATGGCGTCGCTTCTGAGATTGTATTTATTGAGACATGTCACACATGACCGCGGAGCCGGGCTGCATGTTACCCCTGCATCAATCACCGTGACACGCCAGAATTCCCCTATTTTCTGATGAGCGACAATTTAGGACCTGATCGACGTATTAACAGTGACGCATCGTTTCCATAGATTTCGAGTAAGTAAAGTGTTCCAATCAAGGAACCGTTCCAATTCAGGCAACTCTCACCTATTGGTTTACGGGATAATGCGGGGTGGAAAACGTTAAATGGGGTCATGTCACATGGTTTGTAAGGGCACCTAATTTGTCATTCTAGTACTCTGTGTCTTACCAAAATGATTTCTGCTGCTTTGGATGTGTGACTTGGTCGCCCTTACACAGTAATGTAAACTGGTAAGTTTTTTATATTTAATTTTTCTCATGGGCTACGTCACTGTCCAAGCATTTGGACTGTCCTGCCCCAATTGGTTTCAAAATATACTGGCAGGCTTATTGAAAAGTAGGTCAAAAAGCAATCGAACGGCCCATTAAGAGTTTTATGTGAAACGAATATGATTTGTCGCCGTCTGACATCACAATAATTAATATTTGACTAAACTGCCACTGCCAGAGTACGGTCGTTAGATTGCCTTTTACATCCGAGGTAAACAGTTAATTTGATCGAGATCTGGGTCCACATCTATATGCCTACACTGTAAACGGGCTAGTGTACTTTCGCAACTTTGTTAGGCTTTGGTTATTAATGTAGCATGATAATTGTGCCAGTAAAAATAACTAGCAAAGTTTTCAACATAAACGTGAGTAGATCTTACCATTCGGTATGTAAACAAGCTTGTCTTTTTCTATATTCGGCTACAAATAAATACTCAAATAAGCCATAGACGTAGATAAGCGTTTTTAACGTTTTTTTATTTTAACGTGCATTAAAAATCTCATAAAAAACTTTGCAAACACTTTTGAAACTACAGAAACGAATTAACAGGTTAGAGTAATGGTAGTTTACTTAAATAATCTAAATATACTGAATAAAAAGTTTTTTATCTAGTGGATTTGGTTAGTTCAGTGATGTGGTCTTATGACCACATGGTTGAATTGAAAGTAGATGAAGTTTTCTTCAACTGGCTACAGCTATACTGCACCTACAGCATTAAGCACTATGCAAGAAATAAAAGAAATTACTGCCAACGTTTTTATTCAACGTTTTTAAAAGTTTTTAAAAAATTTTTGTCACGTTTTTACGTTTTTTAACTTTTTAAAAATTTTTGCTGGAACGTTTTTTTGCATTTATGAAATAAGCTACATCTAATTAGCATTAGCCTAACATTATTACGCAAGTTTTTTTTTATTATCGTATATTGGTATCGTACTACGTTCCGCGCTCATAATTTTTTTTGTATTTACTAACATATACTAACCAAATTGTAGTATTTTTTAAAATGTTCATTCAAAAAAACAATAAGGCGATGTCAAAAAGGTAATGAATCAAGTGCGTTAAAGAAGCTTTGTTGACAAAAATGATTTTTTCAAATCAACATGGTTTTAACAAAAAAAAACTAGAAGCAGTTACAATTTTATGTAAAAACTTAGTTGTCACAATTAACGTTACTAACTTATTTTCAAACATTAACTTATTTGATAGTGCTTAACCACTAGCAAGCAATTATTACAGTACACCGCAGCAAATAAATAAGACTTCATTTTAAAGGTTTATGTTAACAGAAATAAAACATATATTGAGAATGTGTAACTAATTGCAACGGCTGTGGAAATCGGAGTCGGCAAGCATGACAGTTACCAATTCCGGGGAAGAATGCGAATTACTCGGTCGTTTGGGAGAGACGCAAATTGCACAAAAGTTTACGCGAGCCCAGCTTTCCTGGGAAAAACCGACCATGTGTCAATAATAGTACTATATACGCTATAATTTTAGTTATTTATTATTTTATAGTCTTTGCTGTAGTACTGCCCATCGCTACATTTTGCTATTTACTTATTAAAATTTTAGTCGTACTTCTGGTTACTATGGTACAGGTCGCAAAATATATGTAAGCAGAAAATTTAATTTCCTCGTTTATTAACGATTAATGCAGGCAACAACTTTGCGATAAAAATTGTGGCAAAGCCGCTACAGATAGCGACATTATTACTACTGACAGCATGAGAACTCGCCATTTTTAGAAAGTGCCACGTGTGCGACAAAACTGAAAAAAAACAAAATCGCCTGCAATAAAAAAAATCTATAAGACAGTGGGCGACTTCACTTTTTGACTTAGACTTTCGCTGAGCCTTTTCGCTGAGCGATAGCTAAAGCTGAACGCAAAAGTTTGTACTTGGACCACAGTTCAACTAAACTTTGGTCTAAGTCTACTGACTTAGACCAAAACGATTAAAAATGGCGAAAAAAAGGTAAACCTAACAGGAAATAAATCAACCATTTATGCTTGGACTTACTTATGTAATTGTGCCGCGCGCGCAAATAACGTAATTACGTAACATCTGACGTCATTGCATATTCATTACGGCGTTTATTTTTGGTACCAGACTGTTTTAATTTATTAAACTATCCGTACGCATAGGACTGTAAATGGTCGCCATGTTTTCGCTCAGCTGAAGTCAAAAGTTGAAGTTGATTCAGGCTCAGCGAAAGTTAAGCCCTAAGGGCTAAAGCTATTTCTTCCATGCAATCGAACCGACTTTAGACAGGTTAGTTCGGCTCAACTTTGGTCTAAGTAGGTACTTTTGGACTCAGCGAATCGCTGAGACTTTCGCTGAGTCCAAACTTCGGTTTAAGTAGGTAAATTTAAGCTCAGCGAAAGTCTCAGCGAAAGTCTAAGTCAAAAAGTAAAGTCAACCAGTGTCACACTACGTACCCAAAGTTTCTGTATTTGTCGTTTTACATCTTTAGAATTTGCAACAATACGCCTGACAATCACAAGTCAGATATTTCATAATAAACGTGCATTGTTGAAGTTGTGGCCATTACCTCTGCTATGAAGAAATTGAGACCACAAATGTTTAATCGTTACTCTCGTTTGTATGCTATTATATCAAGCACTAAAAGACGGATTTTCATGAAATTTGGCATAAGGTTACAGCAAAGGTCAAGTCAAGACCGAGATCGGAATTGCAAATGGTAGCCATTTGCTGGTATACTTTACTGGCATTTAACCAAGCGACGCAGGCCAATTCAGCCTGACCATCTCTTAGCAGCCTAGCAGGTAACCACTGCTAAAGAAAAACTGCGAGTTCTGCTTATTATTACTTACTCTAATATCACCCAAGGTGATAACATAGCACTGAATGGTTTATTTTGTACTGATGTGCCGTCAAGAAATTACTTACCCTAAGATGCTAAAAGTGCTAACAGTCAGTTAAGCAAACCACGCGGCTGACTTGGGTAGTTGTTCTGCATAATTGATTGAGTTTAACTTTACCCAGACCAAAGTGTCTTAATATAAAAAATAGCATTGAACTTTTACTCAACGGAACCTCATCTACGCCCACAAACAGTACAAAAAGACATAAACTACATAACATCTGGATTCCTGTAATGTATGAGGAAAATGTTAAATTTTTCTACCAGGCCCATTTTTGCTCGCCACTGTAGACCTTCAAAGAAATTACAATTACAATAACATGCGGTTGCGTCGGCATGTAAGCCGGACATAAAACTTCAATGCTTTTGAATATCAGTTGCACCACTAACACTAGTTCGTCTTATATGTGATACAATACAGCGAATGATTTGCACCAGAAAACTCGCCGGCATGCTGCCCGTTTAATCTACCATGTAGCCTACAAAAAAACTTAAACTGTTTTAAACAAAACTAAAGTGAAAAAAATTAAAATGGAAAGTGCTCATGTGTTCGTTAATTACCCGCCATCAAACGAGCCCGATGTCGTACCTGGAATTGAGCACACAAAGCGTAACAGCATCCAGTTTCACCTGTGACTGGCTTAGCTCAGTGAACTCATAGCCGCGGAAAACAATCGCATACGGCACCGGACACTCTGCATAGCACACACGATGACTTTTTATTGCACAGAATTCAGTTAATTAAACTAACCGACAAACGGTTTTGAAGCGATTTGGGCAGGTTTGAGTTAGTATGGACTACAATGATTGTAGCTCCTCTCTAAGTCCTCTATGTTTGACATTATTATTATTATATATTATTTATTAAACCCTTAGTACTCAGTTTCCGAGTTTATTATTATTATTATTAGCCAATTGCGAGTTTGCGCGCGACGTCAGTCAGTATTATAAATCTCTATTCACTATATGTATACACGGCGTTTTATAAAAAAAGTAGGTGAAAGTATGTGTTGTCAGTTGCTGAGTATAGCTGCTTTGCTTCGATGGTAAACTTAATTAATTTTTTAATCTGCGTCTCTGTTGGCAAATTGTTAAAGTTTTACCACTGCAGCTACAAAAATTGCTCAAAACGATCCCTTTCACGCAGTTGTTGGAATAGCTTGACTTTTTTCTGCTGATCGCAGGCTCGCAGCTTCGAGCAAGACAGAGCACTAGCACACAGAAATTGCAAGATGGTTAAGTTTCTAACTCGTGAAACACCTGATTTCAAGCCCCCATGTTGCTTAATGTTGACACGATAAACATTTCTTCATTAGCAAACCAGATTAAATTCACCATCGAAGCAGGGTACCAAATGACAGCACCAGTTGAGACAAGCAAGCTTGTACTCACGACACATTACGACGTCAGCGTTACGTCACGAGTGGCAAAGAATATTTAATAAACAATTATATTTTGTTAAAATATTTTGAATTAGTATTTCTTCAGCTACAACTGGTAAAAATTTCGTGCAAATTGATCGTCATTTAAGTGAATTATGAAAGAAAGAAAAAGGGGTCCCTTTTGTGAAACACCGTGTAGTCAAAAAGTCAGAAAAACAGGATGTGCAGACAATTAACAGCACAGTATTAAACACAGTAGGCCTAAGGTAAAATCTACTGGAGATCATAAACAGAAAAATAATGTTTACGATGCATGCATTAGCTCAAAGTACGTGGCGTCATTTTCGTGCTTTTGTCTCATCATAATGCTAAACAAAAATTTGGCTATTCGAGCTTAGTTAAACGCTACGTGTAAAAATTTTAATAATCTAACGACTTCCTATTAGTGATCAATATCAATCTTGCACTGTTTCAGTGATACGACGACTTATTGGTGAAATCGTATATTTTTATGCTTTTTAAAATCTTGCAACAAAAATTTTTTTCTAAGTAAGGATTTCAAGATTCTATCTCGCGTCGTTTTGATAGAGTCGCAAGGTGTGGCAGACGCACAGTCAGGACGGACGAACCGAAGTCTTTGCCTCGGGTAAAACAATGCATCTACATTACAAGTTATGCTGCCGCCCGCCCCGCCATGTAAAACTAATACATGCTTATTTTGTTACATTATATTCACCGTGTCTCAAAAACTCATTCATTGTTGTAAAAGGCCAAACTACCACTTTTGAATTTCACAAGGTAGTGTAGCAACAGTATGAATGTGAGGTAGGCACAACCATAGTGATTTACGTCGCGATTTTTTTATGCTGCATTTCAAAAATAATTAAAATCGGACAATGTTTCGCTGTGTTATTCACAAAATAAAAGTGGGACGTTTTCTGAGAAACGGTGTACATTGCATGCTGCTGAGTAATTTGTAAAACGTTTCTGTTAGTTCAACACAGAATTATGAGATACCCTTGAGGAGCCTGGACGTAAGAACAGCGTCAATGGCGAACAAGCACGATATGCCGTTGTCACGTAGATACTTGTGTAAGTCGAAGCGACTGTGAAACGCGTTGACGTCCTGGGATGACCAAATCTGAGGACTCATGTCAAAGTAATGTCTATGCAAGCACACATTTCCAATATACATTGTGATCCAAAAAAACTTTACAGTCACACATTGCGAAAAATTGGCGATAAAACTATCATCAAAGGTCCCACCACATCTAAAACCCATCGCTACACTCTCTTGTAATGAATAATTTTTGAAATTTGCATCGACCTCAGCACTGCAAGAACAAACTAAACGCGCGAAAATGTGATCATGGTGAATAAACTTGTACTATGCCAATAAGACCAGCTACACATTAACTATTTAACATCCGAAGTAGCACAAACTAGTTTTGTACCGATTATTTTCTTGTGGAAATCTTGGCATAAAGTTTTTAAAAGACGCTTGCAAAACACCTGATTGACTGTTATCTAAAGTATAGATGCTGAAAACTGTTGATGATTAACGTCATTTCTATACGGTTTATTGATAAAATGCTGTTCTCATTAACCACATTACAAATTTATAAAATAGAATCTGGTGAAGCAAAAAATAAAACATTGGAGTAAAAACGCTTTTTGCGAAAAAAAAATTTGACCAGTCGCTAATGCTGACAGTCGGCACGTATAAATTGGATTATACGTCGGAGCAATATTCCTCGATTCTGCAGTTCAAATCGACGAAACATTATCTTTTTATAACAGTTGTTGTGTGAAATACGCAAAGTCTCTGGTAGTTCACATGTCAGCAAGACTATGGCACACAGCACACAAAACATTCTAGTTCACAGTATTCGTATTGTATAACATAGTATAGCAAAACATTTAAGGTGCAGTGGGTTGTGTAAGTAAGTAAGAAAGTAAATAAATAATTTATACACCGCGTTACTGTAACAACCTCGAACACGCTCGATTGTCTAGTTAAACGTGAAGTAAAATGTTTTAAATGACGCCTTAAAGTAGGTAAACAGTGTAAACTGCAATTTTGAGTGTTCGGCAGTGCGTTCTAAGTAGATAGACCGGCACGTCCAAAAGCACGGTTTCCGTAGGTTGTCATCTTAATCTGTGGAATCCGCAGCTGACCACGGCTTGGAGATCGCAGATGCCCGTGGCTGTCAATGCTGGCGACCGGCTGGCAGAGATCGATCAGGTATCCAAAAGCCATGCTGTGTCGAGACTTGTACACCTGAACGCACAGCTAGAACTTAATCTAGTCATTGACATCCAGCCAGTGCAAAACATGGCGACGGAAATGGGCCATTCTTCGATCGAACTTGCCGCAATTTGACACGACTCTCGCAGCTGCGTTGAGAAAACGTTGCACCAGCTGTTGTCTTCTTTTGCGAGCCGGCTAGTAGACCGACACACAGTTGTGATATTGCAATCCCAAATTTTCCGCAGAGCGGGCCAGTGACAAAAAAATGTAAAATCCGTTAATAATTGACAAAGTTTTTTAATTTAAACTTGCTGTACCACGTTTTGCGTTTTGGGCAAAACTGGCAGTAACTTAAGAGACCGGACGGTTTTCGTAGTACGAAACAGAATTTAGTCACATTTGAGTGCTAAAGTATGTTATAATATTGTGTTCTACAGTCAGTTGTTGTGTAAATTTACGTGTACAGTTGACATGCAGCCTGTTTTTTCTATTGCGTTTTTCGTTTTTCTCCAATAGCCTGATTTATTTGATTATTTATTTCTTGTACTGCATTATGATTGCACTATTTGTAAATAAACGAATACTTAGGCTTACAGAAAATTGACTGAGTTAAATAAGCTATAGCAATGATTTTTTACGAATACATTTCATTTGTTGATAAATAGAATATGGACAAAACAGAGCACTTTTCAATGGATCTCGGCTAGGTTAAAGAAGACAGACACAAAGAAAAAAGAGGTGAAGGAAAGCTGGAAAGTTATAAATGGCAACAAAAAAAAACAAAAGAGGAGAACACGCAAACGTGATGCGTTTGGCTGACCTTATGCGAAACGTCATCGTGCCGTCTGTTGTTCCCTGCGTCATTCGACTGATTATAACAATCTTCTTACGAAATTCGTGAAGCTCATCGTTAATCCCCGCCGCTGCCCCCGTGACGGCATTCAGTCTACAAGAATACGACCATCGTTATATTAGACTAAAAGTGCAATCGGGGAGCGCAAATCTATTGTGTTCCGAAGGTGGCAGCACTACATGCGAGTGAGGTTTAATTTGTCCCTTTGCCTCATCTAGCAATGGTAAGAAATACTTTAATTCTACCATGAAGCCAAATCCTGATCAGGATCATCACAAAAATTTAAACGTTTTTAAGTTGGAACAAGTTTAACCTCACCTGAAAATTTTAGCCAAACCTGCTTGTAATTTTTTTATGTAGTTTTGCTGACAAACCAACATACAAATAAACAAATAAACGACGAGTAGGCTTATCACATAACTTTTTAAAGGTAAAAAAATTAAACAGTGCGCAGTGCTGATTTTTTGAGTTGCTTTTTGTTTTGAATACGAAATGGCATGCATAAACGTTGTATCAATTTTTAACCAAAGGCAAGATAAGTCTAAATATTTTTTGTAAAACGTCATTCAAAAAATTATGTGACGGTACGCAAAGTTCATGTTTATGGCGTGGTCCACTTCATTCGAAACAATCAATATCACTCAAAAAGTAACTCTACCAAAATGTAGAAATTTTAAGTAAGCCATCAAAGTGCTGCATTTAAGTTAGGCCTATTTAACATTACGAAAAACTACCATAGGAGAAAGTTTCTTACGCTTGTACAATTCCACTAAACATGTTGCTCGAGCGGTTCGGTATTGAAGAGCGCAGCTGTAGTGTTGCAATGCTGTGACGAAGACTGGAACTCGATCGCCAGTGTTATTTTCGTCCTGTGTGACCCGTTGCTAGCACCTAACACCTCTACCCGTGTAATCACCTCTCCCTTATCATAATTTTACCAAGCCACGTGGCGTTATGTCAGTGCTGTATTATTTTGTGTGCTGTGTGATACTTGTGGTCATGAATTCTCAGAAAAATTACTGAAAGTGTTGTAGCAGGATATCCAATTTTAAAGCTGAATGCACCACATTCGATTTCGACTTTGACTCCGTCTCGGGCATGAGCTTACAGTGCTCCTTAAACTCCCTAGCTGGATTTTAAAGGTTTTTCTTTTTAGAAAAAAGGAAGAAAAAGTAAAAGAAAACAAGAAAAAGTAAAAGCAAGGGCAACTACAGCGACAACAACGAAGAAAAAAAGCAAAAACGGAGAAAAATTCCAATAATTACTCATGCCACCAGTTTTAGTTTTCTATAAATGTGTTTGGTTTGGGGTTCAAAGCTGACAGAAACTTTGTTGTAAAAAAACATGCACCAATAGGCCTAAGCCTACAAGTTAGTCAAAATAAAACTGAAAGCGTGGATTTTGTTTTGACGACAAATTAATCTCGATCACTAATTAATTAAATATTATACACCGTGTTTCAAAAAACCGGGGCCACTTAAATATTTAGCCGACCGTTCTTTAGTAACAGTCGAGCTGTTGTCATGGTTGTCGTCTGTTTGTCGTCCGTAACGGATGTACTGTAGCTAAGAAGTAGGAAGTAGAAGAAAACTTTTTACAGAAATAATTAGCCATGGGTCTTACACTTGGGCAAAGTTTTAGTCATCTACTTTAAGGGAAATATTATAAAACTGGGGGTTGTTGAATGAGATGAGGGAGTAGTAAAAATGTGCGTCTTTCAACGGAAAATTGGTTATATCTCGAAAACGGTGAGAGAAACGGCCTAGGTTATTATCAGTCATTAATAGAAAGTCGCATATTGGCTTTCAAATTACCTGCAAATCATCGACCTTATACATGTAAACTTAAAGGTCACTGACAACCAGTACGGTCGGCTGTCGGCTATCCTAGCGACAGCTGGGGCTTTTTGTTTAAATAACTCCATAAAACATAAACCGATTTTGATTATTTATCGCACGCAACATCACAAAAACTTAATATAGGCCTAAATGAGTTTAGCTCATTTCACTCTAATACTGTCTTTACACTACCGTGTGAAATGCAAAAGTCTTAGTTTGGCCGTTTACAACAATGCATTCATACTCTGTAGCGTAGGCATTATCTTAAAAATTACTGACATTACAAAATCATTGAAAATATGTTCCATGTTTAAGATTGATAATATTTATTTTAATATTGTACGTCGACGAACGGAAATGACGCATTAACAGCGAGTGAGCTGCTTCGGGTCGCGCGATATTGAACGTGCTGTTGGCGAGTGGTATTCAAGTACACCGCTATTTTGTAACTTATTTGCACTGCCAATATTTGGTGATTTTATTGATGTTAACTGACTTTTCTGATTATTTTTTTCTTATCTAGTACATGAATGAAAATGTTGGTACTTCAACTAAATACAAATACAAATTTAGTCGTCAATTTGTGTTTGCGATGAACTTGATAATTGTTCTAAAGCAAAAATGTTAACTATAGTTTTAAATATTCTTCTTGACAAAACATGAAGTAATGTACTGTTGTAGGCCTATTTTGTCAGTGTTTTAGACTTGAGCTTGCTATCGACGAAAACAACCGCAGCTGCGGTGTGTGTGCATAGCGTGATAGCTCGTCATGGGTGCTATCGTCTGAATAATTCACGATTCATTACCGGTCATAATAAGTCATACTCAGCTGCCAGTCTTAATACGAATGACGCCAGGGTTCCTCGGCTAACTTTAGCTTCGCCGGAACGGCCTTTGTTTTACTGCTAATGTTTTTATTATTTCGACGCGAGATCTCCGAGCAGCGTCAGCCGATTGCCGTGACACTTTTTCATGTGATCGGAAGTGAGCTTAGTTTTGTAATGCAGGTGCCATAACTTGAGGGGCCTTGCCGAAAATAATCGTAGACTAAAACGTGGAAAATTTCGCGCGATTATGAACGACTTTTTGATTTTTATCACGAACATCTTCCGCTGCAAGCCCCACTCCACCGCTAGAAGAAGCTTTGTATTTTTTTAGCAATGTCCAGGGCTCCGAAGATGATCTTGAGACGGAACGCCGGCCGCAAACGCATTATTGAGCATAGAAAGCTCCTGGAATGCAAGTATAAAATATCAAATGTGAAATTTTCAACTAAAGTCGGCGGCTCCTTTTAACGTCTTTTTGGCAACACATCGTTTTTATTTTAAACGTAATCCATGATCGGCTTATCGTATGTATGTTGATACTGCGTAGGTCTGCTACTTTTTTTTCAGTTTGCCGACACGTTTTATGCAATGCTCTGCAGCTATCTGACAATCGCACAGAATGGAAATTTGGAGTATAATGCAACTCTGCAAGTGTAGCAAGTTGCTTTGTATCGGACGCGCGATGACTTACCGTCGAGTTTTTATCTCTTTTTCTCTTACTAACGGAACTAACGGATCACGACCAGCTTTCAGACGCAATATAAATGTTTATGTAAGCCTACTTTCTAACTCACTTACTTGCTGTTATTTATTTATTTGAATATTATTTTTATTTTCGTTGGATTTTGTTCTTTTTTGGTCGCTGCAGATCTACATGCAAAAGGAAACACAAAATGTGAGCTAATGATCACGATACGCGCGAAAGCAAATAGCAGTTCTTAGTAATCTTGGTCTATCTCCATCCATTTCGTCGCAATTCACTTTTTTGCAGCCGCAAATCGCCAAAAAATCACTAAACCCTCTATTTCAGAGTGTAAGGTCATTTAAGGTCATTAATGTTGACAATCCTAAGAAGCTCGTAAACAGCATGTATGTGCCTATCTGCAACCATTTTCTTTAACACCCGCGTGCGCAGGCTTTCTTAAACCTAGAGGGTCCGGACTTAGATTGCTAAAATCTACATTCAATGCTAAAATTTTCATATGCAGGTTGTCTTGGTCTATCTGTAGCCATGTGGGTGCAATTCACTTTTGAAATGCGTGTCGCAGCCCGAAATCGCAAAAAATTTACAATACCCCCATTTTCTGAGGTTCAAGGTAATTCAAGGTTATCGATGTTGACATTTTTAAGAGGCTTGTCGCCAGTGCTTGTTATGATAAAAAGCATGTTTGTTTCTATTTTTAACCATTTTTACGTTAGACGAGCCAATAACGGTAGAATAACGCCGCCTTTTTAAAGGATGGGGTGCCCCTATTTCTCCCCTTTGTTCGTGGGGACCTTTTTTGCGCAATGGCATGAAATTTTGTCGCGATATACTAGAGACTCTAGGCTATCATATGGTAAAAACCAGAAGTCTCTCTCACTTGGGCTCCGATCGGTACCGGGTTGTGACAGACGGACGGACAGACACCAAGACAGAATTACGATAGCTAATACGCGCTAATATGCTACCTCTCGCGCGTAAAAACGATTTAAAGTACCCACCCCTGAAAAATAAACCACCAAAGTTGGGAGACTTTTTAGGCAGCACCGCTGAAAGTAATTTTAACTAATGGGACAGATGTTACCTTAACGTGATTGTCCGTCGGTCAACACTCGGGCACACTGCTACAGCCGTTGGACGTTAAATGAAACTGCATTAAAACTGCTCTGTGACAAACGCGTCGTCAGGTACACGGAATCGACGCCTGCTGCTTAATCCATTCGCTTAATTGCAGCTTGCTTTAACAGGGACAATCGCGCGGTGCCAGGTAAACGAACGGGAGATTCGAGGGCCGTGTCAGAATCTGAGTTGCAATGACGAGTATGTGAACGAAGCTACATGCAACTGGCAACTTCGAATGACTGTGGCTGTTGTAGTTGTCGATAGCAGCAGAAGGTATATTTCTCGGGGTGGTTAGTCGTGTTACTGCACCGCGTGACAGGCCTTAAATCATAGGCCTACATCATAACCCGCTAAGCATTTATGACGCTCGCATAGGTCGACTGCATCGTCACTCAGTCGCCTCGTGCATTCACTACATGCAACTGGTCGCGGCGATAGTCGCGGCGACGATCGCCGCAACGATCGCCTCGTGTAAACACGGCATTAGTTTTGGCTTTGTTTCAGTTTATCGCCGCAATCAACGCCGCGACCGATCGCCGCGACAATCGCCGCGACGATCGTGTCGTGTATTCAGTACATAAGCGATAAACTGAAACAAAGTCAAAACTAATGCCGTGTTTACACGAGGCGATCGTCGCGGCGATCGTCGCCGTGACTATCGCCGCGACCAGTTACATGCAGTGAATACACGAGGCGACTGTCGCGCGATTATCGCGGCGACTAGTCGCGGTGACAATCGCCACGACGATCGCTGCGACGATCGCCGCAGTCGAACAGGCGATCGTTCAAGCAACCCGTTTGCGGATCGTCGCCGCTATGCAAATTATATCAATCAAAAACTTACTTTCTGGGGCCTAGACGGCCATAATAATGTACGTTTTATTGTTTATGGCAGTAGTGGCTGGATTGGCATAAAAAGGAAAAGGAAAATTACCAGGTCGCAGGAGCTTTAAAACAGTTCAACTTTCAAGCTACACTCACAGTACCAGATATATTTTAACAAATTAAATTGTCATTATCATCGTCGGACTTCATTTGCAACGTAAACAGTGTGACGTCAACAATAACGTAATAACACATGCAAAATATCCCCGCCAAACGTTGCGCTGTGACTGGTGCTCATTTGCATAATCGCTGCGACCGATGATCGCCTGTAGTGAATACGCGAGGCGATCGTCGCGGCAATCGTCGCCGCGACCGATCGCCGCGACGATCGCCTCGTGTATTCAGTACATAAAGCAAAACAACGTTGAGAGAAAATCGTTGATATTGCGTAGAATTCGGCTGCAAATCAACTCCCGTCTTTCCACAAGCCGTTGGCATAGCAAATGTACTAACCTCTACCGCAAAGTAATAAAGTTTAAAAAAGCAGTCAGCATCGCACGCGGACAGCTCTGTAACTGGCGTAGGTGCGGTGGTCTGGCCTGTCAACGACGTGACTAAAATTCGAACTCGTGACTGTTCATCGCAAGTCTGACACCCTAGCCATTACGCTAGCACGCACTCGCTAAACACACTAATCATTGCTGAGAACAGCGGGAATTGAACGTTGCTTTTTACATTAGTGGCTTATTTGTCAGTATGGAAGACCAGCATTTAGAGACTACGAATAGGACTATGGAGAAAGGAACTTTTAACCTAGAGTATGTATCGGCAGGTGTAAATAAGGTAAAGGTGTAATGACGCTGCAGCTATTTTATGCCTCCGCCAAGACGTAGTGTGACCGGAGGTAGCCTATTGCGGGATCAACGGGTCCCGGATTAAAGTTAGAGTTGGGAGACGGCGTGACCCCAGTCCTAACTCCGACAAAATGGCGCAGCGCGGACATAATATGGCCGCGCGCTGCACGAGTGCATCGTTGCCGCTTGTGTAGCAGGTGTGCGATGAAGCGACAGAACGTTCGAACGCTGGCTCTGATCATCTGTACGTGGACGATATTACCACGCAGCTGACTGAACATGTCCACAGGTGCGTGGCACGGTAGACTGGGGACTGGGTTGCTAAGCAACTGATCATCTGTACGTTTACTTACCTGCTGGTCGGGGCAGCAGTGTTCGATGCGTTGGAGTCGGAGCACGAGATCTCCGAGAGCCGTCTGCTGGAGGACGAAGCACAGAGACTCCAGGTGCGCTACAACATCACTGCATCGGATTACCAGCGGATCGCTGCCAACATCATCAGGTTTATGCCGTATCGCTTTGGCACGCAGTGGAAGTTCTCCGGAGCTCTGTTTTTCTCCACCACGGTCATCACAACCATCGGTAAGCAAACTCACGCTGCCGCCGCCGCCACCGCCGCGTACATTTGTATATTTATATTTCGAAATTTTTAGCAGAATCGAACGCATGTAGTAGATAAAAGGTAGAGTGAATACGAGTAAATCTATAGAAGCATCGCTGAAAGCAGCAACCTCTACGAAGTTTTTAAAAAATGTAAACTGCTGATCGTAAACTGCTATTCAATTACACCACACATGCCTTGCACTACTACCGTTTTCACAATTTTTGGCTGCAATCGTGCGTCATAAACCAAACGACGGCCATTTGAGTGTAGTGTAAATACAGTGCCACACTGTCTGGGGTGGTATAAGCTCGCACTATGTGTTCGCTTAATCAGTTTAGCAGTGCGGTATTTTAGTAGTATTTCTATCCTGGCGCTTCAAAAGTTCCACAAAAAAATTTTCTAATTTTTTTCAAATTTCGATCCGTATTTTACAACACAAGACGTTACAAAAGTGTATAAGTATTTAATAGAGTACTGTTTTTAAACCGTAACATTTTTATTTTACATCAACGACAGTAATTTTATAGTTTGATTGCTGTTATATTTAAATACATCACTCGTGACTGAGAAGCGGTTAGATACTGCAATATTTCATCGTTTGCACTGCTTTAATTAAATCGTTTTTGCCAGTGAAAAAAGTCCACAAATCATTATTACTCAACTTCGTTTAGCCCTATGTAGATTGGAACAGATTAGTTACGGCAGCTTGCGTAGTACGAGACGTTTGTTGTCTTTCTAGTTCGTGTCTACATATTACTGTCTTTGTCTCGGCTCACCTCTTTGTCCGTCTCTTTAAGTAAGCTTAAACACTCGTAAACGGAGAAATAATGACGAATCTGCTCGTCGATGACGCTGCCCCAAAACTTTCAGTAACCAACGAAAAGGTACTATCTTATTGAACGTCACCGCAAAATGTATAAAATTTTACAACAGAATTACTTTTTATAATAGAACAAACAATGGCTGCCTTAAACGTTCAGTACTTTTTGAGAAATCTTTCGCAGGAATGCGGGTACAAACTGGTACGCAAATTTTGTCGCGAGATATGTGTCAATTTGAAGATTTTTGATATGCGGCAAACTGGAACTTTGATTTTTAAACTGTGTATATAGTGTCCTGGATAGCGTTCATGAACACCAATTTTTATTGTTGTACGCCGTTTCGTTTTTTCAGTTACAATTTCGTATCGGACAGATGAACGGACAGACAAACAGCCAGACAAACAGTCAAGACGCGTAGCAATAGGACGGTCGCCCGCCCGCACAATAAATAAGTAAAACAAATGACGAGCATTCATTCATATATTCGTTTAATGTAAAGTTGACAAGCGCAACTTTTAAAAACGCAAGCACAAGATACATAATAAATCTAAATCTAAAAAAACATGCAAACGGAAACATCTCACAGTTTGTCCAAAAGCTATAAACAGTTTTAACGAAACCTACTTTAAAAACTATCGTTACAGACAGAACAAATAAGCGGGTTTATGGCTAAAAACAATAAAAACAGACAAACGAATCGAGTATTGTACTAAGTTTGTTAGCTAATGACCGTATATTAAAAGAAAGAAAAAGCAATGCGCGTTTGTTATCAGGTTACGGTTACAGCACGCCGAAGACTGCAGGCGGCAAGATCTTCTGCATGCTCTACGCGCTGACTGGAATTCCTCTCAACCTCGTCATGTTTCAGTCCATCGGAGAACGACTCAACATCTTCGTCACTTTCACGCTCAAACATCTCAAGAAATGTTTTCGCTTCAAATCAACCGAGGTCAGTCGCATGTTTCTCATGTATACAACTCGTAGCGTCATCACAAGTGGTTGTATTTCCATTACAGTCAAAGTGTGCCATATATTTGAATTAATTTTAAAAAGCCGTCCCCTGGCGGAATAAACCGTTCTAGGATTATTGACGTTAATTTTGAAGATAAAAAGTTTTGACGGAAATTGACGGAAAAGCACCTTAGGAGAGCACTATCGAAATGGGCAACAACCAATAGAGGGCCAGTAGGCTGGTACCCGATAACTATAGTAGGCCCTATAGGACGGTTATATGGCGCTAGCATAAATAGCGCCAATGAAAAACGTTTGTCGACATCTGCTATGTGGCCGAGTGGGCAGCCTGAGAATCAGCTGCCCGGGTTCGAGTCCTACTTTTTGCAACATTTTTCTTCGCTGTCGTAATTAATTTTTATCGAGGTAATAAATGTCTAACTTAAAGTTAAATGTTAGAAAAAAAATAAAGTAAGTGTTGCGAACTTTACTTTTTTGCAACATGTAACCCCAAGTCAGACATTTATTACCTCGAAAAAATTAATTACGACTCTCGCATTTTCCGACTTTTTAGGGTCAAGGTCGGTTAGAGTTAGGGTTAGGGATAGGGTCAGTAGTTAGAGTTTGTGCCAGTGTTAGTTAATTAATGTGTATTTATACGAAATCAATCTGTTGCTCCTTTCCGTAGTGCTGTCCCGATCGTTTTGTTTCACGGTGTCCTCTATAAGCTGTCATCGCTAGCTCCTCCAAAGTTATATCACGATGCTTTACAGATACATAATATATAATATGATATGATAATTTGCACCAGCAGACAAACTAAAAAGAACTAAAACGTTTTTAAACAAAAACGAACAAAGAGAAGTTGAATTAGAAAACACTACTATGCAAAACATTTTTAAAATACAGAAACAGACGCTTATGGGATAGACAAGAAGTCTCAGATCGGGAAAAAACTAAAAATACATGTATGTGTTTTTGTCATGTTGTGGTCAGGTGTCTCAGACGAGCCTGATCATCGTGTGTATGAACATGTCAAGCGTGGTCGTGGCCGGCGGTGCCTGGGTGTTCTGTCGTTATGAACCTTGGCCCTACCTCGACTCCATCTACTACTGCATCATAACGCTGACAACGATCGGCTTCGGCGACTACGTGGCACTACAGCGCAACGAGGACGTACAGAGCAAGCCCGAGTACTTCGTCTTTAGCTTCATCTTTATCCTGGTCGGCCTGGCAGTGCTGAGTGCCGCCATGAACTTGCTGGTGCTGCGGTTCCTGACGATGAACACGGAGGACGAGCGCAAAGACGAACTTGAGGCCTTTGCCGCGTCACAGTCGGCAGTCCGGCTTGACGGCGACATCATCACTTCCAAGCCTGGCACCGCGGGGGCTGCCGCGGCGGCTGCTTTGCTACAGCGACGAAACGTCGACGAGCTGCCGACGGTGGATGGGCAAACCGTTCAGTACGTCGACGACCAGGTCTCAGTCTGCAGCTGTACGTGTTACGAGATTCATATCTTCGCCTCATATCGACCGATTCTTTCACTACCAATCACGGTCGGAAATTATTAACGAACAGACCATCACGGACGCCACCCACCACACCGGGAAGCTGTCGTTACCTTACCGCGTACGTGTTACGAGTTTCGGTCGGACCCTCGCGGCGCGCCTCTGAGATGGCTGCGACGGCTGGGACAGAGGGCGAGACAGCGACCGACGGCTTCAGGATACCCGATGGCAAACGGCAGCATAATCGGACAGCTGCTGCAGCCCGTCAGAGTTTTACAGGCGATGACACAGGTGCATTCTAACCACGACAGTGCCTGGCTGGCCGCTGCACAGACGACCGTCTTCGGTGCACGCCGTAACTCCCTGTAACTAAGGCGTGTACGAATGAAGCGACAGGAATAAACTAAACTAAACCAAACTGAACTAAAACATGTCAGTTCTGTTTAGTTTATTTTGGTTGTTTCAACATGCGTACATGTAGCTGCTCTATTTCTGGTTTTTTATACATGCGCATTGTCGATTAGTTCGTACTTACTAAAAAATCCGTTACTTGTAAAGTACATCTTTTGCAAAAAGTTATAGGCCTACTGCACTTTACACGTTACAACGGCCTAAGTGTTTCAGTAAATTCGCCGAGAGCAGGCAGACAAACGGGCCGAAAAGCGCAAATGATAGTATTTTTTAAGTTGGGTTGGCGTAATTATTGAAACATTAGTTAAAAGGCAATAGTAAAAAAATAGTAGAATCACTAAAAAACAGAACTAATTGTCATATTGCTGATGACAATGACGATGATAACCGGTGACTAGCTACTAGCACGTTGTATACTTTGTCTCAGTTGTCTGACACCAGTCTATATGACAAGATGACATGCACCTGCGCGCATGTAGCATCGAATGACATTTCTAAATCAGTATATCGCGTCGAGTATAGCGATGGCGTCATCATCATCGGCAAGCCGCAGGTGCGACTACGATGATTAGAGATGCGCGAAGCTCATATATTTTGGATTTCTGTTGAGAAATTGGTCGATCTGCCCGGCACTACGACTGTTGGCATGCCATCTCTATTACCTCCGCCGAAGCCAAGCGTCGAAGGATTTTGTGTTTTAGGTCAGTCGATTTTTGTCAGCTAAATTATTTAAAAAATACGAACGGGTTTGGATTGAATTTTGTAGAAGGGTTAGGCATGGCCCAAGAAAAAACTGATTTGATTGTGTTGGGTATTCAGATTTTTTTTTGTGGATCGTTATCCAGGATTTTTTACTAAGTGTTACCGTGCACATACCAACTTATGCATACCATTATTTAATGTAAAATAGACTGCAGTTTCTATATAAATGTATAATTCGTTTTGCACCACGTACAGAAATGGGGTCGTTATTGAGCGTAGAACTTGGGGTCCGTTCGGACCCCAAACGGTAATAACTGAAGTTTTCTAGATGTCAGCACGGACTGTTAATGCAATGCATTGTATGGGCCTAAATCCACGTACCTTTTACTTATTTAATTTTATGCCCGCAATTATTCTGTTACAAAAGTAAATCAAGTGGCAGACTTTCGTCGGATTGTGGAACTTCTTTGCGGATGGATTTCATTCCGCAGTACTGTGATCCGCACACTTCGTTCGTTCGATGTCAGACGTCTGGCGTAGATGACCGGATGAGCAGAAATTATTGCAGCCATGCAGACACGTAGGTCTATCATTCGTCATTTTTGACACGTCGCTCGAACTTGCCTGGACCCGCGAGCAGGCTACTTTAATATTTCCGTCACGTCAATCAGCCGTGCTCTGCGTGGATTGGAAGGTTGTCGCCGTCAAATGTCAGTCATCTCGGTCGGCGATATTTCAGTACCCGTGCACGTCTCGCCGTGTTACCGTGGCCTTAATTTCTGCCGCTCGCCGTCAACGCCTGATTGATGGCCGACAAAACCGTCGCTGTAAGAGAGTGTCTAGATGTGCGACAGAACATCAAATGTGACAAAAACAGTGCGCGACTACGCACAGTCAATGAACTTGGGTTTGGAACTTAGCCAATGACACTGGTGAATATAGTTTAATGCAATACTTTGTACTGTAGTCTCAAGGCCAAGGACAGGACCAAGGACTGTGATTTTGTCCTTAAGGACAACCTAAGACCAAGGACCAAGGCCAAGAACAACATCCCTGGTGGCGTCTAGCGCGATGGTGCGATGGCGCTGCCAAACTCGAGTTAATTGACAACTGCATTGTAAGTGGACCAGTTTTGTTTTGTCGCATGCTTGTTTTTGCCACACATGTAAGCACCTTTTAACTCTAATTAAGTACGTACTGTTGTTGACACGATTAAGGTAAATGTAAATAGTCCTATACTAGCTACGAGCGTAAGGTCCGCAGCTGATCCCGCGGTCTTTAGACAGTTAGTCTGCAGGTGACGGCGTCGTGCGTTAAAGAAGTAGGCAGGGTAGAAAGTTGAAATTTTCCGACACATACTGAAAATTTCCAATAAAATCTGGACAGACAGCAGCAAATTTCCGACAGAGCAGATTACTGATGCTCAGCATTTTAACTTTGCCCCTATATTCCTGCAAAAAAGTGTTTTTTGTCTCAATGTTGGCATTTTCAGACTAAAATTTTCCGACAAAAAGATTTACCAACAAATTTGTAAAGGCCTTAAATTAAGGAGTGGCATTTTGCTTTCCCCTGCATGACGCCACTGCACACAGGTGACGTGGTCATATCGCCGGCGGTAGACTGCCAATACTTTCTGCCAAGTTCTTCCCATCCGCAGATTATCACTTTCCTTTTGGTCGGTAGCAAATTATAAGACTTGCTGCTTGGTGACAAAAACATGCCTGTGTGTGTGTGTGAACAAATTTGCCCAGACTTGATACATGGCAGTTGGCAGGAGTAGAACTATCTCGCTGACGCGTCCCAAGCCAAAGCCACTACGCCACTAGTCATGGTTATTACTGTCCTGTTAAAACGTCCAATGCGCTTTCAACGTATCTGGACACTAAACCCTACTTCCATTGTAAAGATCGCTTTCAGTATTGCATTGTAAATGCAGCGGTATCTTATCATTGTAGATAATTACATCCGTATTGTGATGTATTATGTATATATACTGTATATTGCTGACTTATGCAACTTAAATTTGTGCTAAATGGCTTTTGCACGAAGGAAAAATTTTAAAAAATATATATTAACATATAGCAGTTTTGGATTTTTATGCTTTGGAAAACGAGACTAAATTGGACCACCAGTTCATTTGTCTTTCACTTAACCATATGTTACATGCGTATAATGTGTAATAATGAATATGCGTTTTGTTGTGTAGCGTGCTGAAATTCACTCCTGTTCAACAGATTCATTTTACAAATATTTCAAATGTCTTTCAGCTATACCAAGTAATAACATCTGAAAATATTAGTGCAATATAATTCGAAACTTAAGTTGCTAGCACAAACACCAGCATATCAAATTTTGTATATCAAATTTATCTATTTCATCAAAGAAATAATTTCCAAAAATTATTTAGGTGTAAATTATTTAGATGTGAAAGCTGTTACTGTCCAACTCCAAAAATACAGTACTTTTGGTTTTCATCCAAATATTTTTGCAAAGTTTTCTCAAACCAGGCTGGGTCCTCAAAGAAGAATTACAGCGACCGCTGGAGCAATTTTAAGACTAAATGCCCCTTCCGTCACCAAACGTCAAAACAATAAAAAAATAATCATATAAACAATTTGGTGCCGACTACAGCGCAAACAAACCGTTCTGTATGTTTCAACATATGCAGCTTAAACACTAAAACGGCGCATGTGCGAGCGCATAGGCCTACTGTAACAGCCGAACAAACAGTAGATGCAATCAATAAAGTTGGACAAGCTTGCACAAGCGTTAATATACACACAATAAATGCAACGCCTCAACGCGATATTATTAACTTAGTAACAACAAACAAACAAACGTCCTTATCGATATTTCGGCCAGTTTTTTAGTTCGTGTCGCATTCGCATACGCATCTTGACTGGACAGCTGCCGGGGTGGGAAGAACGTCGCCGTCTTGAGCTGTTGACTGTGGGTCCAGGGTGGTGGAGGTGGTCGTGGCGAATGGATCATGGACACAGATCGGTCTCACAGTGGCTCGACGGCGTACGGCCGGCGTCGCCAGACTAAATGGAGCCCCGCCGCCAGGAGTAACCAATGACACGGGCCGAGCCGTCGTAGTTGTTCGTGTCGTCGTTGCTGTCGTTGTTGTATTTGACGTCGTTGGCGGAGTTAGGGTAGTGACTGACGTCATATCCGTCGTGGAAAATAATGGTTCCGTTTCGGTAGACGTAGGCTGACGCGTTGTCGTCGTCTTAATAGTAGTTTCAGTGGTTGCTTTTGTAGTAGTCTCCTCTGTCGTAGTTTTCTCCATGGTGACTGTACTGGCTGTTGTAGTATCTGTGGTCGTACGCCGCAACGGTGTTGTAGTAATCCAAAGTGTCGGTGTCGTCGTTTCTGTCGTCGTTGTCGCCTCTGCCGTAGTCGTGGCTTGTGTCGTCGTTGTGGCTTTTGTTGTTGTCGCTTCTGTAATCACTGCGGGTTTTACTGTCGTTGTTGCGACATGTGTGGTAATGTCCTCAGGTTCATCGGTTTCCAAGAGCAAAAGAGCCTGTGCTGCTGGCGTAAATCTCTTTTCAGTCTGATCCGCTGAAGTCATCTCATCCGTCTCTGTCGTCGTAGTTTCGTCGTAGTAACTGGTTGTCATCGTCGCCTCGGGTTCTACTGTCGATGATCCTTCCAGAGGAATGATCACCGTGAAAAAATCCTTTGACGTATCTTCCACGTCTGTTGACATCGTCATTGACACGTCATCTTCGCTCGTGTCCGCTACAGATCTAGTTGTACTTAGTTTGTCCGTTGTACTCCAATCTTCCATCGTGGCCGACAGCTCCTCAGTTTCTTTGCTGGTTTCAGCTGTCGTTTGCTGGCCCGTTTCGGAGGTACTTTTTGCAGTCAAGTCATGGGTTATAATCTCGCTCGTTCCTTCAGTATTTTTCATCGGTTCGGTTGTAGTGAATTCTTCGGTCGTCGTTGCGGTTTCTGACGTCGTCATTTTCGTTTCGTCGGTTCCAAACGCCGAAGTCGGTCGTACCTCTGTGTTGCTGCTGCAGCTGGGCGTTGTAGATACGGACGATGATTTTTTGTCTACATCGTCGTCACCGGAACCGGAGCTTTCATTATCGTCATCATCACTATCATCATCGTCATTTCTTTCGTCAGGCCTAAACGCTGAAGTTGGTCTCACTCTTGTGCTGATGCTACTGCAACTTGTTGGTGTGGAATATACGGAGGAAGCCTTTTCGTCATCATCAACAAAAATTTCATCATCATTATCATTATCGCCGTTATCGGCGGAATTCACATCATTCGGTTTTTTCTTCGTTGCGTCTTTAACTTCCAGCACCTGCGGCGCCGGGTCATCGATGTTCTGAGGTTTTACCTCAGAGGCGTTCATCTTCACCTCAGCGTCGTCGTCCGGCTTCTGTTCTCTAGCTTTGGTTGTTGTCGTCGTTGTTGACGTCGGAGTAAAGATCAATGTTGTAGTTGTCGGTAACGTCAACGTCGTGAAACTAGTCGTAGTTGTCGTCGCTGCAAAGGTTGCTGCTGATGATGATGACGATGTTCGTGGCTGGATCGCGGAACTCTCTGATCCTCCCGGTCCCGGCGTCGTCCTGGTGCAAGTCGAAAGCGCCGGCGTCATTCTCACTGTTGAGCCAACACGATCGTCCGGCATAATTGATGACGTCATTCTCGGGGTTGAACTAGCGCGGTGGTCCACTGGCGCACTTGTCGCAGTTGATGACGTCTTTGTTGACGCAGTGCTTGATCTGCTGGTCGTCGTGGCGGTAGTACTTGGTGATGTTGGCTCAGCTGGCGTCAACGACGAGCCAGCCACTGATGTGGACAGCAACCAGGATCTGGTAGAAACTCTTCTGTTTCCGCTTATCGCAGACGACCCTGACGCCGCAGAGGTTCTGAATCCGTCTGAAACAGCTGACGTCCACGCCTCCGGAAAACTGACAAAACTGGATAATTCAGTAGATGATAAACTTGCGCTTTTGTTCGTGAAATTTCGTTTAGAAAAAGTGGACGACGTGAAAAACGAAGGCTTCGTGGAGGATCCGGCTTCGACACTGAGTGCACGGCATCCCACATTTGTACCGGGTTCGGGGATCATCAACGTCGACCTGTGGTGCTGCACATCACCAATGCTAGTCAGTTGGTACCGCGCATCCCTCACGATTGCTGGCCGATCATAACTGTCCACTGCCTCGTTCAGAATCGTAAAGAATCCTGACTTGGTGGCCGGACGTAGACCGGCGCGAGCGCTTTGCGTCAGATTCTCGTGAAGTAAATCGATTCTTCCGCTCAATTCCGCCTTGCCAGACCTACATACAGTACAACGCACGCCATGCCACGTCTCACTGGTGCGAATCAGCTTTACGCTGCACGTTTAATCTATAAAAAAAGTAAACAATGACAACACAAAATTATAAAATACGCAGAAATACTTCGCAGATGATACAGTGTAAAACTAGAAATTTTGGGCAAAGCCCAACGTGAGTCCGCCCGGCGCCTTAAGTCAGATTGGGAAAGTTTTAGGGAAGGGAGGTAAAATTCCCCCGCTAGCAAAGTCACATGGCCCGAAGTCAAATTCATTAGCATGCGCAGAACGCGCACTGTCGACTTAAAGTAAATTGAAATTAGACAACAGAACTTTTTTGCTAGTAGATCGAAATTCACAATTTTTATTGTTCAACAGGGGATTGGCTGCAGTTAATCACTTGCGATTCCACTTTTTGACAGCTTGCTTCGTTTCAGAGACATTCGCGGTCAAAGTCAAAAGTTGTCTGAAATCGAATCTAATTTTCAACGATTTTTGCCATCCCAAATTTTAACGGGGCGGTGCCCCCCAAAAGTTGTATCGAAGTTATAACCCCCACATAGCGGCACGTGACGCGGCAAAGTATCGTTAGGTTATACCCCCTTGCTTTAAAGATCTTAAGGCTCATATGCTAAATTTTAAGCCAATTTTGGACCTCCTTTGAAAAAAAATTGTAAAAGGGCCTGCGTTCCCGGCCGGGGCCAGGTGCGCTAGCAAAACGTCATTCTCTAGTGCGTGCAAAAAATTTGGGGCGCAGCACCCCTTAGGGGCCGAAATATGGTTATCCGAAAAAGTCGATTTAGGTGGGTACGATTTCACCGTTTTGTATCCGAGATTAGTGGACCAATGTTCACCTATTTGTTCACCCAACGCGGGAGGAATCGCGCTACAAAAACTCCTAGTCCGACTTTGAATATCTTTATCCGTTCCGGAGATATTCAACGCCAAACTTCGAAGTCGTCCGAATCTGGGCCAAATTTTGCATGTTTTTGGTCCAATTTTTTTTTTTGCGGGGGGGTGCCCCCCTCCGAAATTTTGAACCGGCATTATAAAATTCGGCTTAGTACTGATCACCGTGCAAAATTTCGCGCCAATCGGCCGACGCATCTCTGAGATTTCGATGTTGGGTAGGTCGAAATTCGCAAACAAAACTTTGTTGTTAGTGAACCCAAGTCCACCAATTTTTTGCATTTAACGTGGAATAGATAGTAGTTAAAAACACTGTTTTTCTTGTTTCAAAAATATTTGCGGTCAAAGTCGAAAGTTGCCCAAAAAACGCGCGCACTGTAAATATTGGGTAGGTCGAAATGAGCAAACACAACTTTGTGGTTAAGAAACCAAATTCACCAGTTTTTTTTTGTTCAACGCGGAAAAAAAACGGCAGTTAATAAGGTCGTTAACCGTTTGTCGATATCTTAATACATTCCAGAGATATTTGCAGTCAAAGTCTAAAATTGTCCTAAATCGCGCCAAATTTTGAACGTTTTTTACTTTCCCAAATTTTAAGGGGGCGGTTTCCCTTAAATTTTGTACACGGGTTAACACCCCATCTAGCGGCACATCACGTGGTAAAGTGCCAAAGATCTAGTGGCTTATACGTTAAATTTTAAGCTAGTAGTAAAACATAAGGCCTTCCGGGAACTACCGTTGCGGGCGGCCTAATAGACCTAAGACTTTCTGACAAAACAACAACACGCACTGACTAGGCGGCTAATAAGCCTAAATATATTTTTGAATGGTTTTTAATGTCTATTTTACAGAAACTAACTAACTGCTAAACGTGCTAGCCAAAGTATTTCGTAAATCCGATCAATGTATGTCAAACACGTGAACAGCAAATGTATGTTTGCGTGGCGTTTGCGCCATGATGTATAAACCGAAAAAATGCGTCCGTCCTACGTGGCATTGTAGTGAACGTTGACGTGACAGCTTTCACGCACTAGCTCTTCGTGCCATTTGGTCCACATCCGCTTTACCTGCATACAGTGTCAACACACATAAACTTACGTCAAACTAGGCGCAAAGAAAATGTTAAAAAATGCAGTACAATAGTGGCATAGGCCTATTCAGAAATTTGTCAAGGGACCAAAATATATCCCTTTTCTGCCTTCACAGTTTATTTCGTTTCTTTCATTGTCTATGCCTGTCCCTAACTTATCCTCTTTTCTTTTAAGGGGTGGGGCAGAGTTGAGTCTCCAGTGCGCACACACACGCTGATGTGAGGGCATTACACACAATAATGTATAAGTAAAATTTAAATTATCATTTAAACTATTTTATGTAGAGTTTAATATGCCGTGCAGTGCTTTGTGGTGCATTTTGGCATCGAATCTGTGGCTATCCCATTTGCACTGTTTACTTACGGCTATTTTTGTCAGAAAGACGAGAAATAAGTTTACATGCTTTAGTACAGTAATGTGCTGTACCTTTTTGGAATTTGATCTGTCTTAAATGGAAGGTTTAAACTTCAACCCTCGATGCACACATTTCTGATATCTCGTAACAAATGTGCCTTTGAAGCCTCCGGTGCGGCACTATAGCACCGCAAGGATCTATATAATTATTGCTGTTGCTATTGTCATTATTGTTACCTCACGACACAAGTTTAGCTTCAGCGACTGCGAGCACTGGTCGAGTGATGCGTGAGGACAGAAGAACGTCAGACTTCGACTGCTGTTACTCAGTTCAGCCGTGAACATCACCGGCACTGCACCGCATAACACAGCACAGAACTCGATGCGTTTTGTATACATGTCAGAAGATTTATCGATAAATTAGAAATGAAACCAGGGCCGGATTTAGGCGGGGGCGGGGGCCCAGGGCCCCAGGCCTCCCACCAACAGGGGGTCTCCCACCAAACCCCTCAATTTTTAAAACCCTGTAATTCGATAGCCAATCTCTTTCTGAAATCCCAAATACGCCACTGGGCCCAGGCCTCCCACCAGGGGCCCCAGGCCTCCCACCAGCT
>Ga0056128_1000132_pt1 | contig 49374 bp, 39 predicted proteins | sample WorMetLIZISLAND2_FD_71113 | JGI IMG/M metagenome (GOLD analysis project Ga0056128, IMG submission 71113) | Marine gutless worms symbiont microbial communities from Max Planck institute for Marine Microbiology, Germany - Olavius geniculatus... ... | reverse complement strand
TATTTTGAATTAGCATTTCTTCAGCTACATCTGTTAAAAATTTCGTGTAAATTGATCATCATTTGAGTGAATTATGAAAGAAATAAAAAGGGTGCCCGTTTTTTTGAAACACAGTGTAGTAGTAGTAGTAACTACTACTACTGCATCTGTATAAATGTCTATACAATGTGTAGCCGTGTGGGCGGATGCTGGCCAGCGCCAAGGCAGCCGTGCCTACCGTTGGTGACGCCGCTGCATCGTTGAGTCTGAGTAACGCAGTGAAGAATCTCAATACGGCATTAGCCGAGCTGCGAGCAGCCGCCGCCAAGGTTCACGAGGCTACGAGCACATCCAACGACATCGACGCAGCACTGGAGCAAGTGCGTGCTCTTGAGGCGGAGCTTGGCGAGCTAAAGCGCGAGCTGCCCAGTGGCCGTGTTGCTCCCCTACCTGGGGAAACAGCCGACTCGTCAGCCAGTCAGCTGGGATCCACGTCGAAGACTGTCGGGTCTTCAATGGCTCAGCTCCTTACTGCTGCAGCACAGGTTAGGCCGTCAGACTTTCTGCGTATTTGTGCTTTCATTTTTATTTTCACGGCAACCCATTTTAGAGTTATGATACACAAGGGAACACGTTTTTCCTTAACCCAAGCTAAGCAGGCTGGTACCTGATTTACCCTGTTTTGGAGCGATGGAAGGCTGACTTTACTATGGTGGTTGGTTAGATACCTAGATAGTTTACCTGTCTGCGACAGTCACCCATTCAAGTCGTAACTGGGCCAAACATAAAAGAACAAGACCAGTGCAACACTGGCCTTCCCACTGGATTATTGCAGATCTATGACAACTATGCATAATGTATAATTGCATTTACCTTTACCTTCATTATTTTAAATGGTTCCACATTGTAGTGATTTTTTAATGTTATGGCACATCAGAAATTGTCAGTGTTATTACAATTACTGTTGTACGTTGCAGGGTAATGAGAACTACACAGGTATAGCAGCACGTGACACGGCCAATTCTCTGCGAGTGCTGACGAGTGCCGTGCGTGGGGTGGCAGCTACAAGCAGTGACCGCGAGCTTCAGGACTCCATCATTGACCATGCACGAGACGTCATGGACAAGTCAGCCAATCTGATTGAGGAGGCAAAGAAAGCCGTCATGCATCCTCAGAACCCGGACAACCAGACGAGATTGGCACAGGTGAATGATGAGATGCGAAATGATGTTTTTTTGGAATTAAGTCATAGTAACTAAACAACTGCAATAATTCATTAAATTTAACCTTTCTTTACTAATTTTTAGTGTTTCATGGCAACTGCTGCTGCTTTCTTTAGAACAGTTGATCTTGCTACAAGGAATAAGGAAATTGGTAGAACCTTTCATTTTCTTTCATCGATTTGTCTTGTTTTTTTCTGATGTATATTTGTTTCTTGATCTACCAGTTTATTTTGACAATATTTTTTGAATGCTTCTGTGTGTAACAGTTTTTAGGGTAAGAAGTAGAAAGTTGTAGTAATTGAAAGTCTTGTAATCTTTTAAACTTAGCAGAATATTAGTCAGGCAAAGGTCAGAGATTGATGAACTGTTAACAAGTTTTATTACATGCTATGTGGTGTGCTTTTTACTGGTTGCAGTCTTGCATTTTAGCTCGTTGTTTAACACCTGACTGTGTCGTAGTGTTTTCACTAAGCTGTGATTTGAACAAGTAGTTTGTGGTTGCAGGTTGCAAAAGCTGTATCTCAGGCACTGAACAACTGTGTGAACTGTCTGCCGGGTTTACGTGAAGTCGACATTGCTGTTAAATACATCACAACAGTCAATATGAAACTCTCTCAACCACAGGTCTAATCTGTTCTTTATTAGATATATCCTGCTTTTTCTTCAGAGCTTCTGTTTTTAACTGCATTGTGTAGATTTATTTATGTATGTATTTTGCTGCCTTCAGCTTATCGGCAATAATGATGAAGATTGTCATTTGCAAGAAATAATTTTAAGAATTGGCCAATATTTGCTATCATTGTGCCAAGGTTGGTCACGTTGGTGCTGTACTAGTATTTGACATATACTGAGGAGACTAGTGGAGTGGTGATGTTTATATGTTTGATCGGTGCCATCTGTTTATCAGCATCTAAAACTCACCGTTTATGAGCAACATTGCCATTGACTAACTGTAACTATTCGTGAACCTGTTTTGACGTATGATACACTGCAAATGCTGCTTATACTTAATGCAAAAACTTGGAATTGAAGTTGGGTCTCACATAAACGTCAGGTCCTGGATACAGGCTGGGGGGCTTCAATTCAGAGTTTTATGGCGTACTGACATGCGTTGATATTGGTGTTCCAGTTTCTGCACGGAGGTCGCAGTTTCCAGGAGGTGCAGCAGAATCTCAACACTCGTGCGGTGGAATTGAACCAAGCGACAACCGACGTAGTGACCGCCGCGACCGCTGCGGACGACACACATCGTCGTGTGGCCCCGGCATCCGGTCGGTTCAGCCGAGCTTACGAGGACTTCATTGACGGAGGTCTTGAGATGGCTGGAGTGACACAGGATAGCAACACACAGACGCAGATTGTCACCGGACTGCGCAGCGTGTCGATGGTCAGCAGTCGGTTTCTCATGGCGACCAAGTCACTTCTTGTTGACCCGGCTGCACCCAATGCTAAGAATCAACTTACACAGGCAGCGAGGTAAAGACACTGGTTTTCAACTTCGTGACTAAGCTTTCAACTTTGTTCTGTTTGGAGCCTGAGAAGTAAGAACCTGGTTGTTACGGCTCAAAGTCTGATATCCTTTTTTCCAATTTTGTTTGAACGTCTTGCCCCTGTAATGAATCTTCAGTGGGATAGCAATACATTAATATTGTTTGTTAGGTAACAGCACTATAATGAGCTTGAATGTACAACTGCAATCTTTGTAGTAAACATAGTCGTAAATGTTGTAGTGTTGCACAGATAAAGCATACATCTTAATACATACAGGGTGCGGCAAAAAAAGTGGACCCCTAAAGTTTTTCGTCGCTTTCTCAGCAATCGTTTGGGATTTTTATATGAAATTGTACAGTTTTATTTACTGAAACCTTCTGCAGCCAACTGCGAAGTAAAATGTGATTCCGCTAAAAAAAAAAGTTATAGACTTTTTAACATGACCGCCTACCAATTTTTCAGCATTAAAAAATGTTCAAGCTAAAAGTGTAATTTAAATTTCAAAAACTGGTTATACGTTACTGCCAATGACGTCTCAGTGACGTTTTGATAAACAGTAATTTATATTGTTTATAAATTATCACTAAATTATCATTCTTTTAAAGCAATCGCCAGCTGGCCACCAGATTCAGCTTCCAGCAGGACGGCACGCCAGTACACACAGCACACAGCGCACGGAACAGGCTGCATGCCAATTGTCCAGACTTCATCACAAAGGACCAGCGGCCTCAAAATTCGCCGAATATAAACCCAATGGACTGTCGCGTGTGGGGTGCAATGTTGGAGGCTTACCACAAGCTTAAAACAAAGCCGAAAACAATTACCGAACTCAAAAAAGCTTCAGTTTTCTGGGGCAACTTACCACAAAGACCGATCGACAAGATTGTGAAAGTATTCTCACATTAAGCGACTGAAGGCTTGTGTTGGAGCTTGGGGCTGGCGCTGGACACTTTGAACATTCACAGTGACATTGGAATTCTGGCATGTGATCATTAGTTAATTGTGTTATTTCAACGATTCAGTGATGTTATTGAACTGGTGTTGTAGCTTCAACATTTTTGAATGCTGAAAAATTGGTAGGCAGTCATGTTAAAAAGTCTATAACTTAGTCGTTTTTCAATTGAATCACATTTTACTCAGCAGTTAAATGTAGAAGGTTTTAATTAATAAACCTGTAAAATTTTAGATTAAAATTCCAAATGGTTGCTGAGAAAAACAGCAAAAAACTTTAGGGGTCCGCTTTTTTCTGCACCCTGTATATGCATTGTAATACATGTTTTAATGCATTTAACTACATTTCTCTTAATGTGTTAGTCTTAATATTATCCTGCTATTAGTAGTAGTAATTTGAAGGTTTGTTTTGCTGACAGAGCTGTGACAGAAAGTATAAATCACCTCATCGATGTTTGCACGGTTTCAGCACCGGGTCAGAAAGAATGCGATAATGCCCTTAGACAGATACAGGTTTTTGTCTTTTTGTTGAGTTTTCATCATAATGTGTATGTACACTCAGCCTAGTTTTTGCTGTTACATGCCTGTGATTTGTTTGCGAAATATGGTGTTCAGTAAATGTTTTTTGATGATTGATTGATTGCATGTTCTCTTTAATTTAACTTCTGTGAACCATCAGCCATACAAGTATAACTTTATCCACCATTCCTGTGCATTTACTCTGTCATGATGTTGTAGTTTTTATGTGTGAATCAGTCACATTGTGGTTTCTGTTGAGGATTGGAGCTGCAGTTATAGTCCAACCTAAATTTTTGTATTGCTATTTTAGGCAACCCGACCGTTGATGGAAAATCCGAGTGAACCAATCAGCGATGCGACGTACTTTGATTCTCTGGAGGGAATCATTGAAAGATCAAAGGTCAGTTTGGATCATTTGTTGTGTACTGATATTCTTTGTTCTCTCTTTTACACTGTTGTGACACAGTGGCTTAGAGATTTGGCATTTGTGTAGTTTAAGTTTGGTTGTTGTTAGTGATAATAATGTGAAGAAAAATTATACTCTGAACTTGAGATTCTGCATTTTTCTACTTCGGAGCATTTTAGTATGCAGGTGTTTTTTTTGTAATGTAAACAAGGACGTGTCAGCAGCTTTTGCTTGGCTAGCTCTAGTGAGAGCCCATTGCCTATACAGCAGGGGCGTCTGATTTGTAAAAAAAGTCCTGTTGTGGCAATCCCAGAGAGTCTTTCCAAGCAAACGTCTTCTGTGGGAGGAGCTTGGTGTGATGAGAGATGTCATGCTGCATTGTGCACTGATTTGAATTTTTCTACTATAGTAATTGCTGTTTCCAGTGTAAAAGGTGTAAAAATTTTTGCTTCATCAATTTCCATAAGTTTACTTTTGTGGAACTGGACTAAACTGCAGTAATTTCCCGCATAATTTGTCTGTTTAGGCAAAAATTGAAAGCATTGTTAGTGGTGGAGGAGCTCATCTGACATCTGATGTGATTTTTAGTGAGAAGTTTGTTTGTTTGGTTCGTTGGCAGGCGTTGGCTGATGCAATGACTGGAATCAGTACCAACGCAAAGCAGGCAGAACTCAGTGGATTCTGTGACTGTGTCGGACACTTTGCCAACGCTGTCTGTGGCATCATTGAAAACTCTGCACAGGTTTGTGATTGTAACATCGGTTTTAATTCCGTCATGTATCAGCCAGTGACTATTTAAAAGAGCATCTGCTTTTGCTTTGTTGTGTGTTTTCATTATATACATTTGTTATGTATTTTGTTTTGTATCACCAGTAAATATTCATGCGTTTTGCCTCTTGTATGCAATTTGCAAGTCTCACTGCAACAATCTCCAAATATTTTCTTGGAGACCTTTCAGGAATGTTCACAGATATGTGATGGAGCAGTGACAATATGTATATTTATTGCATTGCACTATCTAGCTGTGAAAGGAAATTACTTTTCTGAAGAAGGCAGCAGTTGTTGCTGAACTGTCAACTACTTTAACAAATAAGTGTTGTAACTTGATGAACCTATTATAGCTTATTGGAAAAAAATCTCTTGCATGTTCTTGTGATTTAGTGAGTGTATTATATAGCTTATGAGGAAAACAAGCCCTCGTGTGTTGTTGTATAGGCTGCATATTTGGTTGGGACTGCTGATCCAGCCAGCGAGCCAGGTCGATCTGGTCTCGTCGACCAATCACAGTTTGCCCGAGCCAATCAGGCAATACAGACGGCTTGCCAGAGTATCAGCAATCCAGCCAGTACTCCGCAGCAGGTATAGCTTTGCACAGTGCAGCTTGTATGTTTGTCTATCTGGTGCTTTTCTATTTTATTCTGCTGCGAACAGTAAGTTAATGTCTTTCATCAATCATATTCACCTCACTGTAATCGATCGTTCTAATTGCCAAGCTGACTTTTTCAACGTTGATACTGTATTGCACTGTTTTATCATCATAACTCTGCCGTCACGTTTTTGTCAGCCATTTTATCAGAAATGTATCAACATCGTAGTATGACTATCCGTCTGTGCAATTTTGTGATCATTCAGTGAGTGATTTTTATCAAGAGGCCAGTAAACAGAGAGACGTTCAGTGGCTGGTGAGAGAAGAAAGTGGAGGACTGACTGACTGTTTTTTGAGAGAGATACTGTTATTGTTCTTGCAGCCTGACATATTTTTAACGGAATTGTTAGTCTTTGCAGTAATCGAATAGTTATTTATTTGGTACTATATATTATGTGAAGTTTCGGAGTGTGGCCCGATGTCTCCAGTTGGATGTGGGATGAGTCAAGGTCAAGGTCAAGGTCATATATTATGTCAAGTCATCCTGGCCATTCTTCCATGCATAGGTGCAGTCAGTACCAACGAAAACTGGAGCATAAACAGGCACAGTGTGCAATGCATTAGCCCCATATCATATCTGTGGTCTCGCAGTGTAAACTGGTGTCTGGTGAAGGGCTGAGGAAATGGAGATCCGTGCCAACTTGTGTGCCTTATGTTACTTTTTCACTAATTTTGCAGAAATTGATGTTATTTTTGCATGCATGTCATACATAGGAGTACCGTGCAGTGGTAAGGCAATATGTCATGTGTCAGGACCTTTATTTTGTATTTTTACGTTGACAGTTGACACTTTTCTGCTTTGCCTTGTTTGATGCTAAATGTCTGACACTGTGTTAACTTGACATGAAGTCAAGTGATGTCTTTCTGGCCTCTGCACGACTTGAGTTTTGCTTGCTCACAATCTGTTGCTATATAGTGTAATTCAGGTCTTTTGTTAGTAGTATTTTTATTTTTCGATTAATTTAACTCTGTTGAGTTTGTGAATTGTTTAACTGCTTTAATGTATTATTATTGGCCACTTTCTTTTGAAGCAGAATGATTTTTATGTGTCTTGTGGTAATATTTTTTGTGATTGCTTCAACTTGCCTGTGCATTTTTGAATTTTTCATGTTCTAGTTTATTTTTTTCTGCATCTTTACTTTGTACTTATTTCCAAGATAGTGCATTCTGAGTTATCTTTGCTCATCACATTTTAATTACCTTACCTTTCTGCATGCAGCTGGTGCAGTTCCTCCTTATCGCCATATTCTTCTTATCGCCATATTCTTGTTTGGCCTAAAAATCGTTGTTTAGACTATAAATTGGCATTTCATGAAATTAGTCATTGTTTTGGAATATGCACTTTTTTCAGTGATGTCAAATGTGTATTGCCACGTCAGTGGCCTGGCCTTGATACTTTGCTTGGAGGATTAAATTGGTGCTGATAAACTGAAAGAGGCATAACACAGATATAGTTTTTGCTCTTTGCGGACAACTTGATGCATTTTTGTTATGAATTACAGCATTAATTGCATTCTAACACATACTGCTTTTTAGATGACGTTAACCTAATATTTGGCGTAGAAGAATAAGTGGTAATGTTGTGGTTTGTGTCTATATGTGTAGCAATGTTTTTACTGCCTGTCACGTATGTCGGTCAGTAAAGAAACATTGGTGACATATAAAGGTAAGAAAGTGAATAAAATGGTATAGAGAATGATGTCATAATGCAGGTATTATCGGCGGCAACATTGATAGCAAAGCACACGTCATCACTGTGTAGTACATGTCGTATGGCTTCATCTAAGACGGCTAACCCAGTCGCTAAGCGCCACTTTGTCCAGTCTGCCAAGGATGTTGCAAATAGCACTGCCAACCTTGTCAGAGCAATAAAGGTTACAAGTTTTTTCTACCAGTATGTCAAGGGCTTCTGTTTGACTTTCTTGTGTTGATTGGACAACAGGAACACCATCTGGCTCGTAAAATGTTTTTATTTAACATTTTCCAGAATTTTACGTTGGTACTTTACTTAACATTCACTAGCTGGCGAACAGTTCTTTACTGAAGGTAAAACCATAGGGCCATTTGACCTTTACTGAGATAGGTGCTGCTGCCTGGCAGATACGGTGGATTCTCAGTTTATGCACTATTTTGTAATGGCAGAGAATCCTCCAACTAGATTATACAGACAAATCCACTTTGCCACCAAAATCTAACCTCTTTTCTTCATGGACCATGTCCAACCACAGAAAAATTTGCCACATCTGTGCATAGCTTTTTGAGTTTTCTTGGATACAAACACATTGACCCAAAAGCATAATCTACTCAGCGGATTTGATAATACAAAATACTAATGCAGTGTTTGCTGTTGTCAGGTGCTGGACAGTGAGTTTACGGATGACAATCGACGGAAGTGTGCCGAGGCTGCTAAACCTTTGCTCCAAGCTGTCGACGTTCTGGCGGCGTTCGCTTCATCGTCGGAGTTTGCGAGTGTCCCAGCTAAGATCAGTGACAAGGCTCGTCGAGCCCAGCAGCCGATCACGAGCGCCGGTAAAGAGCTGATTGATGGAGCATGTAACATGATCCTGGCCGCTAAACAGCTCGCCATGAACCCGAAGGACCCTCCGATTTACCAGGCTTACTCCAGCCACTCACACTCTGTCTCTGAAGCTATCAAGAGACTCGTCGCAGCTGTTAGGTAAAACAGTTTCTGTTTTGCAAGAAATAGGTGCTTAGAAAGTTATTGTAGCCTGATGAATGTAGCCACGGTGAATGCTTTTTACACTTTAGCTTCATTTCCATGGCCCATCTAACACTAAAGTGTTAGCATACCATAGATATATATATATTATAAATATGCAAAATAATAATATTACTTTTAGCTAATAGTTTTAATTTCTATTGACAGCACAGCAGACAAAAAATTTGAAATAGTTTTGTTTTGTTGTATTGAGGCAATATACTAGTAAATTTGTTTTTCGTGCTTCGGCATAGAGTATCAAATTAGCGTATTTATAATATGAACTAACACTAACATGTTAAGTATCCAATACACAGCATTTGTTATGTTGCATTTTTCTGAACATTATCAGGTATTTGTTATATTTGGGTTACTTTTTCACATCACTTTGTTGTGCTTGCTTCCTCTCATTGCTACGATAAGCAGATGATGCCAATAGGGAATACAAGCTATAATGTAAATGGAGACAGCGCTGAAGGACATTTATAACTTTTTTGCATGCCTTTTATGCTAAATATTAGTTTCCAGTATGAAATAAAATGTGAATGATCATCAACATTGTCATTGTCATATCTTGTGATGTTGTAGAGAGAACTTGACAGGACATTAAAGGTTAAAGATGTGTATACCTAGGTAGCTCTAGCTATTTATGGCAAACCCATCACACCGCTGCAGTATGTCACCTGCCATATAGAGTCAGTGGTCATACATTGTTATTTGCCAACCAACAGCCAGGCAGGTCAGTACTCGTTTTACCTGCCCTGGAGGGATGGCCAGGCTGAGTTGACCTAAACACGAGTGTGACTTGTCAGTACAGTAGCAGCAGCAATCATAGCAGTGGTAGTTGTAGCTCAGTAGTAGTAGCACTTGACGTTGTTATAGCAGTAGTATTTTTATCACGATGTTGAATGTTGTAGGGAGGACTCTCCAGGACATCGCGAGTGTGACTCGTCAATTCAGCAGATCAGTCGTTACATCCATGACTTGGACCAAGCGTCGCTGAGTGCTGCAGGCCAGGGCGGACTGCGTGGCAACTTCCCCGGGTCAATCCAGAGCTACCAGGAACAGGTGTTGAACAGCGCCCGACAACTGCTGGACCACATTGATCCGATCCGCATGGCTGCCAAGGGCGAGGGTGATAACTTACCGCACCTGGTATGTCCGAGTCCGCGCTTTCATGTTTGAACTTCTAACATTTAGCGTAAATTATTTACTTCCTTTAGATTGATCGTCTTCTGTTTTGCATGATAATTGATCATGATCAAGTCTGGAACGCTTGGTTTTGGGAAACTGGTAAACAACTAATGGAGATGCAACGAAACAGGCAGGGTTGGGCCAGGCTGGACATGGCCTAGGTGTCAAGTTGTTTAAACATGCTGGGTGATAAAACCCGTTGGGTTGTCTTTTAAAAACCCGGTTTTTTAAGCCGTGCTGTTTGTTGTGGTATCATTATCTTAGCCAATCAGCTGTAACTTCCAAGGTTGTAAAGTGCTTATGGCCTTGAGTTTGTCTCGTGTCAGAATAGCTATATAGCAAGTACCAGACTTTATCTTTTTTCATCTTTTTACATTTAACCGTAGGTGGCGTCAGCGTCTGGCTACCTGGAGCCATTGAAGACTGGCGCAGTCGGCTGTGCATCAAAGACCGTCAGCTCTAAGCTGCAGATGGCGCTGCTTGACCAGACCAAGACCGTCATTGAGTCCATGCAGAACCTCATGGTTGCTGCCAAAGAGGCTGGTGGCAACAGAAAGGTCTGCTGCGATTATTCTTGCTTAATTTTATTTTTGATTTTATAGACTGTGTACTTCATGTCTCATGATATAATCTACTAATTGTTTGCAGTTTGTCTGTTGTCTGTGTCGTTAGTGTATATTAGTGTCAAAATTACCTCGTGTAGCAGTGGCTATTTCTAATTAGTTTGGGTTCCCACAAGTCATTTTTGGTCAAACCGTCTTGCAGTGTAAGCTGGTGTCTGTTGTGACGTTGTAGGCTACTCACGCCCATGCAGCTGTTGATGAGACTGCTGATGGAGCTCGTGAGATGTTGCTGGAATTGATTCAAACTGTGGAAGATACTGCGGCATCGTCCGGCATTGTTACTGTTCTTGTTGACAACTTGTCCAAGGCCATAGCACGGGTATGTGGTGCGATCTCTTGACGTCTTTTTATAGCAAATGCTCTGTCGAGTGTAAGAGTAAAAGAATTTTGTATATTGGCCAATAATTGGGTAAGACATGGACAAGAGTTTGATGTATTGTTTTTATGACTAATTATGTAAAAACTATTCAGTTTATATAGGCTACAGTGTAAGGGTGACATCGTGGTTGTAGATATAAAACAGCACAAATCGCAATTTAATAATTTAAACTTTACTATTACACAGTCAGCAAAGTTCTTCTGACATTGTGGGTTCTCCTATTGAAAAGGCTGGTCACCCTCACAACAGTGCTGCGCTACCGCGCAGCCTGTGATGGTATACTGTGTAATTCTGTTAGTTATTTATAACACCTGTTGTTGATCACCCATTTGAGACAGTTGCTGAAGTAAGTTTTCTGTTTTTATGAGATGCAGTGTCTTAACAAAGAGTGATATTATTTTGTTTATCATGTTACTACAGTGTTTTTGTTAACATACATGTAATAACTAAGTAGTAATTAGTGCTACTTTTCTTGTGATCCAAAATGAACATTAGGTGATAATGCTAGAGCAGCAATTTCTCATATCACTTTAGCAACATCATCAGAGTATACTAAAATAATTACTTGTATAATTGCAATATTAATGATGAGATGTGTATTTAAATTATGCTTTCAGTATTATCATTATTTTTATGATGCAATATGTAACAAAGTAGCTCAATCTTCTGAGATTTTGGCACTATATAAATTGTTACTTACTTACCTACTTATTCATTGATGATGTTGAGAAGTGACAGTCAGTTGTATTTGTTGTATGTTTAGACTGATGAACGACCTTCTATCGGAGAAGACACAACATTTGTTGACTATCAGACGAACCTCGTCAGACTGGCGAAGCAGATCGCTCGCACGGCTCAGGAAATGGTAGGTGCAAATGCTGTTGAATTCAACTTTCTGTAATCTAGAATCTGCAGGAATTTTGTCATGTAAGAATTATGGGATTTATTTTTGCATGATGTTAGATACTATAATCAATCAATCAATCAATCAATCAAAAAATAACCACTTACAAAAGTGACTAGTGGTGTACAACACACCTAAAAACTAAAATAAAACCTAAGGATAATGTTCAAAAAGTAAAAACTACTCAGAGGTAAAAAGCTGGCTGAAACAGTAAAGTTTTTAAGTTTTGTTTGAATGACGCAGTGTCAGATAGTTCTTGAAGTGACAGTGGCAGACTGTTCCACGCAACTGGTGCAGCGTATAAATCTGATAAAAGATTAGAAAGTTTGATGCAATAACAACAAAATATATCGTAAGCTGTGCACTGTGAGCTTTTTTAAGAAAAGTTGAGAGTGTGCCAGAAAAGACTTACAGTTTACTCTACGTCATATCCATGGCCAAATGTTTTGTACATTTTCTGTTTGTTAATGTCTGAAAATGAGTGGATGATTCAAATCAGTCTTCAAAGTGGTGTAGTCGTAATGGAAGTAATAGTGGCACTGTTTTTCTATGCGGTGATATAGAGTCATTGCTGTAATTGTAACACGTAATAATGACATGATGGCGATATGTTAGACGTGTGTTGATGCTCTGACAGATGAGCAAGTCGGTGAACAATGTCCAGGAGCTCGGAACGCTTGCAAACAGTATGACTCGTGACTACACTGCACTGGCTGGTGACTGCCGTGGAGCTGTTGCTGCCAGCGCTAACCCTCAGGTACATCAAACACAATCGAATACTGCACAGTGATACTAATTGACAGCGTTTATCAGCACTGCTGTCATAATGACACTATTACTGCAAGATTTCACCCATCTCATGCATCATCATTGTCACAGGCATCACTCGAACTGGAGCATAGTCATTTCCACGGGCTGCCACCATTGTCCTCACGGATGTTCTTAGGCAATGGCATTGCCAGCTTATTAGTGAATATAAGTAAGTAAGTAAACGAAATCTGAATCTGAGGCACTGAGATGGGTTATCTATGCACACAGTCTGAGTCTTTGGTTAAAGTTGGTGTTGGTTTGTTTCAGATGAACTGGTAGATTGTGATTACAATGTACTGGAAATGTACTAGAATGTGCAGTAGACTGTGCAAGAATGATGTGTGCACTGTTAATGGTAGGTCGGAGGTCGTATAAAGACAAGCATCCAGCAGCTGGGCAGGAGCTGCATTGACTTGGTGCGTGATGCCGGCAACCTTCAGTGTAACCCTTCGGATGCGTTCGCCAAACGCGATCTTACTGAGCATGCCAAGAAAGTCCTTGAAAACGTACGTAGCTTATTATTGCATGCTTACAACCTTTTCACCACACATCATTATTATCCTTAGCTTTCATAAAACAGAATAGTAGCTAGTAATTTTCTTATCCAGCATGTAATACAGCTGGATAAGTGACAGTAGGAGATGCTGATGACGGGCAGGAAATGTGTGAAAGTGTTCGGTGTCAAATTTTTGTGCAAGTGGTTTTTTTGCACAAGGAAGTTTTATTTTTGTCTTACTTGCTTACTTACTTAGCACTTAGATCCTCCGGTCCTTGACAGGACAATGGGCAGCAAGAGTTCACCATCTGCTTCTGTTTGTAGCCACAGCCCGGGCGCTGTTCCAATTGACTCCTTGGTCCACCAGGTCTTCTTTAAACGTAGACTGCCAAGTCTTCGTTGGACGACCTTGTTGTCTGCCACTACCACGAGGGGTTTATGACATGGCGTGATTGGCTGGTCGTCCAGGTGGCATCCTGATGATATGGCCTGCCATCCGAAGTTGTCTCTCTGCTACAATGTCCTGTAATCTTCGCTGCCCGGTCTGGCTTAGCACCTCCATGTTAGTCACGTGGTCCTTCCATGTAATGCCCAGAATCTTCCGTAAGTTGCGCTGGTGAAAGACGTCCGGCTGCTGACATATTCTAGCTGTACTCTTCCAAGTCTCGCTGGCGTATATGGCTGTAGAGACAGTGAGGGAGGTGTAGAGGTCCAGTTTAATCTTGAGGCTAAGCGTGCTGGATCGCCACACGTTGTCAGGTCGTCTGGCTATGCATTAAATTACGTGCTGTAGAATGTTTATATTCAGACTAGGACAGGTGCAGTAAAAAAGCAGAAAAAAGAGAAAAGCAAGAAAAAGTTTCACAATTTCAGTACAGTACTGAGAGGCCATTACTGACTGAATTGGACATTATAATAATATAGAAATTTATAAGGCGCACAAAGTCAGCAAGCTGAATCTGAGGCGCAGTGTTCTATTGTGTATTGTCGTACATCTGTGAAGGTGTCCAATGTGCTGCTGGCGCTGCAAGCCGGTTCACGAGGCACTCAGGCTTGTATCAATGCCGCCAGTACAGTCAGTGGCATCATTGGCGATCTTGATACTACTATCATGTTTGCTACGGCCGGCTCACTGAATGCTGACAACGAAGAATTGTTCTCTGATCACAGGTACACACCAACGATACTTCCTTTATACAACTGCCAGTCTATAGAAAAATGCTGCACCTTATTAGCGGTCTAAATTCATTAGATTACGACCTTTATTACTGTATGTTAGACTACAGACTGGAGCGGGATAACTGAGCATTAAACAAGCTTGTTCACTCCAGAAAGTGGTTCAACCGACACTTATTTCACACTGGCTGAAATCGGTTGTCTGACTCACACTGTTGTTTGTTTGATCACGCTTTAGTGCACCTGTGGAGTTGTCCGTCCTTTATATTACTGCAGAAATAGTGCTAGATATACTGGGAGTGTAGCCGTAGAACTAGAAAGGCAGTCAGAGGCCACAAACCTCCACCAGGACTACGTAAATTTTTCCGTTGTGTGTGCATGCTGGCAGCACCACCAAAATTTAATCATCTCTGAGTTTGTTTAAGTCTGTCATTCACTGAAAATTTCAGTTAAATTTTCCTGTTGTTTTTTTGTGTAATCTAATCTTGCTCACGAAGCAGCCTAGATGTTGGCAATTACGTTTTCATGGCATGATTTTTGTTTGCCAATGGATTTTTCATCTTAACTAATATGGGTTGTAATTTGATGCATTTATTTAGCTTAGTAGTCTCTGTGAGCTTATTTGGAGACAAGATGACACCTTGTAATGTTGTGCACTCCTAGCATTGGTGGCGATGCATTGCCTGTTGCAGCATTAGGAATAATATGGAACAGTTTACCATCAAAAGTGACTTCATTACAAACTGTCAGAATTTAAATCTAAACTTACAGCATATCTGCTTTTCTTGTCATTTTCCTGATTTATGACTGTAAAGAGAATAAAGTGTTTTTTGCATTGTTTACTCATCATTCGATTGGCTTCTGCATGTACCATTTGTTTTCAAGTTGGCTCAAGTTGCATGTAGAGTGTGGTGTCGAGAGTATTGAAAAGGATATGCTGACAAATGGTGCATGAAACTCTGCATTTGTTCTTAATGAATGATGAAGTGGAGATCATTGAAAATAGTGGAACTCGGTTATTCTGACAGATGTCACGACATTTAGTAGTGGCAGAAAATAGTTTATATTGTGCAGTGTCTGAAGACTGCAGTTATTAGTGTTATGAAATTGTGATTGTTCCAGTGGTCCTGATGAGCATCATAATGCTGTCAAGTAAGTGTATGTTAAACCTAGTACTGAGGCCATTACATGTGATAGCAGCACCAGCGCGCAGTTATGATAATAATAGTATCATTGTTGTGTCTGTTATCTGTGTGTTTTTGTGATATGATTGTTAATGTTGTTATTGTGTTTGGTTGTAAAGTGATTGATTTTTCAATCACATTGGTTGTGCAATTAAGAATTAATTGCATGCTGACATGCACGTTTATTCAGTGCGTATTTTCTACATATTACTAGTTGTTAAAGTTTATGTTTTTTGTCAAAGTTGCGGCAGTCTGCCTTTTGTGATGCTTAACAATAGTGGCTTATTACTAAGAGGCAAAAGTTTATATTAAATGCATTTATGCATTTTTCGCAGTTACTGTTCACGCTGCTGTTGCAGTGTTTGCGATTTTGGTGCCGTTGTGAGTTTCTGAACTTGCTTATTTATTTATGTGCTTATTTTGCTAGAACTTACTTACCTTTGCACACCTCAGCATCTCTGAGGAACAGTTTTTCTGTTGTTGGGCAAATACTATTACATTAACATTTCTTACAGTTTTCCATGGAATGCACTGTAAGCACTGTATATGCCAGGTCTCTGTAAGTTCTGTGTAATACACTGTGTCAAGTTTTGAAATAGCTAAACATACTGTTTAGCATTTCAACACCTGATGGCCTTTTTATTCTACATTGTGTCTCAGAAAAAAACAGTCAAAATTGTTTTTGTCATAACTTTGTCAAATTTTTACTAACTTTAATAATTTTTGGCACTTTGATGGCTAAGACGACGAAGTTATGTTAAGTGCACTCATTTTCTACCTCACCTAATTTCTGTCAATACACTACCATGTGAAACTTAGATGCTCCAGATTGTTTCATAATGCTGAGCTTTTGTCTCAAGTAAACACTGTAACGAGTTAATTAGGTACAAAATACACTAAAATGTGAATTATTTAACAGAATTATAAGTTTTTGTAACAACTCGCTCGCAAATTAGAATTTGTGCCAAAGTGTGCTCCGCATACAAAGATGCAATGGCTTAGATTCAACGCCAATGGCTGATAACAGAATCAACGATCGACTGATCAAATGCATTTACTCATCGATTAGACGTGTTTTAAGCTCATCAGCCAGCTATTTTGTTGTCTGCTGTTTTCAGCATAAATATTTAATACCTCAAAATTATTAAACCACGTCGCATCCTCTGTCGAATTGATTGCAAAGGTGAGCCATCTAATACAAATAATTGCTGCGTAATGTAACAATTTGGAGCATCTGTTTCACATGGTAGTACGTTGACATAAATTAGGTGAGATGGTGAATGAATGCATTCTACATAATAATATCGTCTTGGCCATGTTTGTGCCAAAAATTATCAAAATTGGTGGAAATTTGACAAAAATATGCTAAAAACAATTTTGACTGTTTTTTTTGAGACATGATGTAGTTTTGTGACACCAAATGTTGCAGAAAAATTTCGTTTCAGTGGCCTCAAATAGTGGAGTGCACAACGTTACCACGTGTCATTTTGTTGAGAACCTTATTGTTTGATTTTCTTCTCTTGGCGTCGAATAGATCTTTTGGTCATCTTGCATGTGATGCATACTCTCCAGATCTTTTTCTATAAATATGTGGACAGTCATCTGACTCCAATGAACCTGAAAAATTTTGCTTGTTTGTGTTTGTCTGTCTGCCTTTCGGTGTGCATAATTACTCAGAAAGTCGTGAATAGATTTTGATTTTCGATCCATAGATTTTGGTGGCAGTACAGCTCATTATTGTAAGTCGGATTGTGACTGGGAGTGAAAAGTTTCCTCGGAGTTTTGTGCTCTCCAGTGCTTTTAGTTCTGTTCTGTAAGTAAAGGTGGTGGTGTTATAGCTCTTAATGGAAGCCCATTCCAGAGCTACAGAGCGTCATCTGCCATATGGGATCAGAGAGTGTTACCTGCCACCCGACGCAGGTGAACACGCCCTGCCTTAACCCCAGCCAGATAGGCCAGTACTTGATTTACCTACCCCAGAGTGATGGAAGGCTGAGTTGACCTAGGCGGCTGGTTACATACCGAAATGGTTTACCTGCCCGAAGGCGGTCACCCATCCAATTACTAACCCGACCCAGCATAGAGTAACTTTATTGATCGAACGAAATGCGTTACCACTACGCCACACCACCAACCCAGAAAGTGAGTAAGCAAGAGAGCTCTGGAGATGTGGTTTAGCAGTCAGTTGCAATGTATCATGTTCTCAACACCCTTGTGTTGTTAGTGTCTTAATTGCATGTGTTGATTTGTGCATGTAGAGAGAACATTCTGAAGACAGCGAAGGCGCTGGTTGAGGATACAAAGACGTTGGTAGCCGGAGCGGCTAGTAATCAGGAGCAACTGGCAGGTGCTGCTCAGAATGCAGTCATGACCATCACTCGCCTTGCTGACTGCGTCAAGCACGGAGCAGCGTCACTCGGCTCTGAACAACCTGAGGCTCAGGTTATTGCAGCTGTAGCAGATATTGGTGAATGAATTAATGAATGGGTGGATGAGTGAAGACTGAATGAATTTTCAGTACAGTATTATAGTAGCCATAAACCTGGATTGTGCCAAATGACAGTACAAAAATATACCATACAATACAAAATTAGTAAAACGTTGCATAAAATGTCAGATAACAAATTTTTGGTAGCTATATGATGAAAGATTGAGTGATTTGATCCTTGCTATAAGAACGCTTTTAGTGTTTCATGTCTGTCTCACCCTGTATATACATGCTGCATTGTGTATTATATTGTATATTATATTTCTGCATCATCATGTTTTTGTGCCAGGTATTGCTGATCAATGCAGTGAAGGACGTGGCTTCAGCGCTCAGTGATTTGATTCTTGCTACTAAGAACGCTTCTGGCAAGTCATCACACGACCCCACGATGACCAGCCTCAAAGACACTGCAAAGGTTTCTGTTACTTTCTATCAGATTCTGGAGCGTCATTTACCAAAGTGTCTTAGGAGAATATCATGACAGCATGATTTTTTATGACACTAGCATATAACAAAGTTATTACACACTTATGATAATCCTATGACAATGCTAATTTAGACAACGAACCAACGAAAAACTTAGACAAATTTTAAGAGAAGTTCTAGGAAGTTCTGTGAATTAGGCCTTTGGTTCAATATGCCCAATGTCAAACATTGAATATAATACAACAGGTGAAAATTATTAATGCTCAGAATGGGCATTCTCATAAACTATTAAATAAGTGTAGAAGTAGTTTTGAGTGCATAGATTTTCCGTATTCACAGTATTATTTGGAAAAGTGGGATGCCGTTTTGCCTGGTGAGGTGGAATGAGTGATACATGTTAGGGAGGTGTCATGGGGAGTATGTTGTAATGTAATTACCCGAAAAGTTCAATAACCGAATACACATTGAAATACTCGGGTGAAAAAATACCAAAAAGTATGAGCACTATAAGTTATGATACTGAATCACGGATTTTCTCCAAGCCTCCTGCTTTATGCTCAATTTACATTACATTGAACATGCAAAAATACTGACTGAAATATGCCATGCATTTACCAATGAATGTATCGGTAATATTGATGTTGCCATAGAGCTTTTAGTATCATGTCAGCCATTCTGGTCATGCATCCAACCGATAAGTTTGTAAGTAAGATTATTTCAATAGCTCAGCCTGAAGCCAGTGTTACACACAGCAATGTTGTGTGAGTAGGTGATGGTGACAAACGTGACATCTCTACTCAAGACAGTCAAAACAGTCGAAGATGAAGCAGCACGCGGCACTCAGGCGTTGGAGTCTGCCATCGAAGCCATTGGACAGGAAATGCGGGTAATGCACATAAAATGACATCTGCACACGCACTGTTTCAATTGCCAGTTTTTCACAGTTAGTTGACTAATTGCACTATCGACGTACATTGTTCGTTTGTTCCCAGTTTGTGTGAACCAGGACTGTCTATGTCATTTTAGACCCAGTCTGGTCACCTGGTTTTTTTTTCTTATTATGCTCTTGCCACTGTTAGGCCATTCCAGAGCAGTTGCATTTTTATGCCTTTTGTTCGTCAGTTTGTGATATTGTTTCCACGATACTTATGTCAGTGGTGCATTTTTCAACAGATTTGCAGCGGTGGTTTTAGGTTTGAAAGCTTGCAGATGAAGGTCAAAGCATGATCAAGTACGCTGATAATACTGTTTTTGGTGTTTATTACTGTGATACTCTCGGTGTACAATGACAGATGTACTAAAAGCCTGAGGAGACTTAAAAAGATTTGACTATCTAGTTTTGTTTGTTGCTGTTGTGTCACATTAGAGAAAACACTAAAGTGGCAGAAATGAGTTGCAAGCAACTTAAAACAGATATCAAACCATTGTGTGTTTGTGGAATTGTCTGTGCAGTCATACGTGGCAGCAGATCGTGTGGAGAAGAAGATTGGTCCTGATGAGCTGATGAGATATGCTAAGCCGATCACAACGGCTACAGCCAAAGCAGTGGCTGCAGGCAACTCGGGCCGACAGGACGATGTCATAGCTGCTGCTAACATGGGCCGCAAAGCCATCTTTGATCTGCTTCATGCTTGCAAGGTTAACCTCGTGGCTGCATTGTTAAATTCACTTTCTGCCGTCTTTTTTTTTGCCTGAAAAATATTGAACGTAATGTATTTTATTCTTATTGCTACTAACATGGTCACAAAGTCATCTTTAACATGTTTCCTGCTTTCAAGGTCAGCACACAGTTTTCAGAACAACCTGCATGTGAAGTATCTGTCTATTTATTTATCTGTCATTGTTTTTTGCAGTAAAACTACATTTGTGAAAAATGGTGATTATTTGCATCTGAATTCTGAAAGCATGCTTTGCTTGAACAATTATTGCTGTTAGTTTTATTGAAATTAAAATAATTGTCACCAATTCAGTGGTGGTGGAAAGCCGGTATTAGATTTTCAGATTATAAGTTTGATCGTGAGGAAATTAGGTAGATTATTCCAGAGTTTTTGAGCACTGACTAGTACAGTGTACAGTCTTTATGTTGGATGATGTGGTTAGCAGGTCATTTTACTCATAAAACCTTCAGAATATATCTAAGACTATACTTAGACTGTAATCACAATAAAGCCACAACAACAGTTACCGCAACTACTACTATGTTCTTATAGAGTGCCACAGCTGGTGTGGATGACCCTGCCTTACAGCATCATGTTCTCTTGGCTCATGACGATAACAACAACAACAATAATCAACAACTACTGCTACTAAATCTACAACTTCAACAATTTCAACAACTATTACTGTTACTACTACTACTACTACTGTCGCTACTATTAGTACTATCTGACTACTACTACTGTGTTCTGTAGAGTGTTGCATCTGCTGTGGATGACCTTGCCTTGCAATGTCATGTTCTATTGGCAGGTAACAACAACAACAACTACTACTACTATTACTACTACTACTACTACAACTACAGTGACAACAACTACTAAACTGTTACTATTACCACTACCTGACTATATTACTACTTCTATGTTCTGTAGAGTGCTGCAGCTGGTGTAGATGACCCTGCCTTACAACGTCGTGTTCTCATGGCTGGTAACAACTGTGCTGCGGCGTACAAACAGCTCCTTGAACAAGTCAACATAGTGAGTACTGGCTGCTGCTCTCTGCTGTGCATTGTTCTTCCACTTTCTTCTTTTAATTTGTTTTTATTGTTCACTCATTTGTCTCATATTCCTTTGGTCTGATGCTTCTGATTGGGTGGCAGGAAATGCACTAGCCAGGTTTCTTTATCCAATAGTCCTGGGCCTAGAGCCTCAAACACCAGGGGACCCAGGCAACTAACATCATAACAAAGTGCTGCAAATTCCAACGGTGTGATTGTATATGGTAGTATGTCCAAGGGTCAGTCCAATAACAGTCATTCTTGTGGAACACCTGCATTTAAGTCGCTGGTAACGTTATAGAAGTGTTAAGAAATGTGTGCAAAGTTAAACCTTTAGTTAGTATAAAAAGATGGTTAGCTAGTTAACTGGGAGAAAAAGAAACCGGCTCTTTTTCAGTACAAAATTTTTGAATTAAGCAAAGGTCAGAACTAGTACTAGCAGCAGTAGCATTGACAGCATTGGAGAACAACAATGCTGAAAATGTTTTGATATCGTATGTCAGATAATCCAGCGACCAACAGCAGATAACAAGCAGAAGCTGGTGACGTTGTCAAAGAACGTTGCTGCAACCATGACCGAAATCATTCAAGCTGCGGAAGCTATAAAAGGTCAGTCTCCAACATCTGCTGTGTGATTGTTATCACCGTGTTTTTGTTTTTGGTTAAATTGCATTGGTCATAAGTACACCTGCTTCTTTATTTTTGTGACTGACGGTTGAGTTTGATTGATGAGTGAAACTGACACAATGTACTTACACAACTGACACAGGTGTGATGAACTATCACTTGAATTTGTTATCGACACACCGCTGGCCTGTTTAACATCCTGCCCAGTTTTCTGTGTTTAATATTAGTTTATTTTGTTTATTTTTCAGCTCAGTAACCACTAGCATGAGCTAGCCTAATCTCATTTGACTGGCCATCCTAATTAGCCTTAGTAACAATCTTGCCTGTTGTGTCTCATGCAGGCTCTTAACAGGAAAACAAATCGCATCGAGAAACCACAATTGATGCTTATGTTTTCCAGGGCATGAGTAACCAGTATAACAAGTTTCAGCTCAAAATGTTGAGGTTAGGGTTTTTCTAGGTGCAGATGGCGCCAACTATGGGGTTAGGGAGGCTAAACTTCTTTTCCAAATGTTAGTCAAACCTGCCCCACTTTCCCTCAGCTATTTCAGAATTTTTGTACCACAACCACATTTTGGTAACTCAGTGTCAGCAGCATCTCGATCTCGGCTCTTCGCTCAAGTCTTCTCATAGCCCCAAAATTTTAACACCATCACTGAGTGTGAATAGTGTTGCTAATAAGCCAGGCGTGTTGTGGTTGTTTTTGATATTCTGTTCTGTCTAATCACTAATCGGACTGAAATTGCTCCATGCTAACAACCAGCTAATTAGTTGTGTGCTGCATTTCAGATTGCCACGGAGGTATTATTGTTTCTTGCTAATTATGTAACATTCTGCGCACTGCGAACTGTCTGCATGGTGTCACCCCACAGCATTGTGTACCATCGTGTGATTCAATTTCTTTTAGAGCACAGATGTATTTTCCAGTAGTATTTTTTTTCGTATGAGACTTCATCTCGTGTACATGTGAAAATATGTCTGCATTTTTTGCTGCACGCTGTTCGATTTTGGCGATTTTTCATCGCAAGCTATTTGTTGTAGTGCACTCTTTGTTGAAATTAGATTTAGATTAAATTAGAAATTAGAAAACTAGATGCTTACTTTTAATAATCCTGCTGGCTTTTTCCTACCCGGTATGGTAGTTATTAGCAATATGGTTCTGGCTCTGTTTTGTGTGGTGCACTCTTGAAATTGGATGGAATTAGAAACTAGATGTTGGGTGCTTTTTTGGAATACCTCGATAATCCAGCTGGCTTTTTCGTATTGTAGATATTAGCAAAGTGCTTTGGCTTTATTCGTTTTTGGTAGGACATTGAAACTACGTAAAGTACTGTTTTAGAACTTAGCACTTTGTTTTGCACAGTATGTGTGGGCTTTTGATGTACTGGTGCCATTAAATATGTCACACGTGTCTGTGTCATTAGTTGGTGCAGATGTTGATATTTGTCCACTGTTGAAACAATAGAACTTACTTGCTTACTTACTGTCTGTAAGCTGACGATGTCCCATACTTTGTGCCTGTACTTTTAAGTATTTTTTTCCTGAAATTTAAACTAAATGCCATTAAATTTAAAACTTAACTTGTGTATATACAATGCATTGTTGTTGTATGTATGCTCGTTACTCTTGTTGATCCCTCTGTTTGATTTCACATTCCCGATCCTGTTTTCGACTTGCTGCTATGTGGCTTTTTCCAGTCAGATTATGAATAGAGTAACTGATCAGGCTTATAAGATTGCAGCCTGTTGATTTGCATGTCATCTCTGATGATTCTTGAAGACATTTTTGCAATCAAACAATTTTTGTGAAACATTTGCTTCTGTCCGCTGTTTAACAGTTTGTTGGTAGTTTTTTCCGTATGCACCTTGTTTAATGTCCCATGTATTTGTTGATTGGCTGATGCTGGCTTGACTGTTCAGAACTACAGGGTGCTACATGTAAGGCTTTTTAATTATCTGACCATTATTGCACACCTTGTTTTACTTTATTTCGTGTTATTCATTTTGAATGTTTTTTTCGAAATTTTATATTTTTCTGTACGTGTTTTGTGTCAATTTTTAGTTTGTTTTGTTCAGATTTGTTTTGTTGTTTTATACTGGTTGTGAGTGTAACTGACATCGCAGTTACTTTTTAGCTGAATATGTTATAATTGTGTGTTGATTAAATTCCGGAAAATAGCTTAATATACATAATTTGTTTTGTTCTTTATTGTGTTTGTCATCCAGTCACAGTCATTGCTTTTGATTATTTGCCTTATAATTTATGTTCTCAACTTTTTGTTGCATACATGATGTAGATGGTTTTAAAGTTGGCGGAAGTTTTGATATAACTGAGCTAGATGTTAGATGTGTACTTGGGATAATTTTAACTGATAATCTGGCACTCTGTGATATGTGCATTTTTCAGTAACTATAATTATCTCTGCCATAGTTAACGTAGTGAACATTGGTGAAGATTAAGTAATTGAGCGATTCTGTCCGTCTGTCCATCTGTGTGCATGATGACTCATAATGCAGTGGCGATGGAGTGACGTCATAATACCAATGACGTCATTCTACAGTGCAAGCACTAAACGCTGGCATGCTGTTATTACTTTTCCTTCTCTTCCCCTGTCGCAAAGCGGTTTTTCCTTCTGCCTCCCCTTTCCTTGTATTTACTCTTTAATGATCCCTGTTGCAATGGCAAAGAAATGTGGGACAAAATGGGCTATAGCTGGGCTTGTACAAGAGATATCTCTGAGATCTTTGTGTGGTAGCACTAGTAGTAGGAATAGTGTTTAAATTACTTCACTTGGCAGAAATATGCACTCTCACGAGCGCCTTCTAGTTTTATGTTTGACATCATTATGCGCTAACTGCAGTACAGTGCAGTATTTGATACAAGCTCTCAATATAAGTATAAAATTAAATTATGTGTTTTCTGTCTGTCATGTAAGCTCATTTGTATTACTGTGTTTTCAGTGGTTTAAAGGCCAGGTCACACGAAAAAACGATATTGGCTAAATATGTGTAGAATGTAACACTAATTAGTAATACGCTGATTCAGTGGAATGAAAACATCACTTTAAAGTAATTTTGAAGAAACATGTTGTGCCAGCCTAACATACCCAAACGTGTCAATAACTGATGACGTCACTTTCAGGATGCTTTGTTGACAAACTGACATTCACATTGAAAACATAGTAAATTCGTCAGTTTTACTCAGAATAATGTCGAGTTTATAGTGCAAGTAATGATGCATAGGTGACATCAGAAATTACATCATTGTTTATCTGTTCACTACTAGAGGTGTGCGATTTGTAAAATTAATGATGTGCTGAAATGTTGTGGTTTTTTAGTGGGTTAACTATTGATGGAAAATTTGGGCTTTTTTGAGGCTATTTGCCCATAAATTAAGCTGCACTTGACCTCAAGGCAATAAAGCTAGTTAGCAAGCCTCCTGCATGTGACGTCACAGTTCCGAATATGGCCAAAGTCATGAAAAGAGAAAAGTGAGTACTTTAAACACTATTTTTAGGGTATTTAGGATGTATTAGCAGCCAGAAGATTAATGAATATCGACAAATTAGCATTTTATTAAGCCAGTTAGCGCTTTATAACAGTTATGTAAAATGATGCAACTTGCACTTTAACTATGAATTGAAGATTGTTATCTTTCAACAAATTTATTGGCTAATGATTATCCAAACAGATGGACTGACCGACCAACCAGCCGATTGACAGCCTTGTTAATTGATTGTCATACTGTATCGCTGTGGTTGTATATGTAACAGGTACAGAGTGGGTCGACCCGTACGACCCAACCGTAGTGGCAGAGAGTGAACTCATCAGTGCTGCCAACTCCATCGAAGCCGCTGCTCGCAAACTCTCACAGTTACAGCCACGTGTCCAAGTCTCCAAGGTTGCCACTTTAAACCTGTTCATTTGTAGAAGTTATGAAGTTGCTGATAGGTTTTCTTGGACAATTGCCATTGCTAGTCAGTAGTTATGATTCAAAACTAACGATTAATTAATCGTTAATTCAGCTAACAGATGTCACAAACTCACTGAGCCGCGATTAGTAAGTGCTTGTTTTATCTGGTTTTGTAGATTGACTAAAATATTCACGTTTTCTGGAGAAAGTGATTATAATTTTAAATCAGATGCCTGTTACTTTATCTAGTGTCTACTTTGTTAGTAACATGACTACAAGCAAAGGTTTTTACCATTGAAATAGTATTAGTCATTAAAATCTTTCAACATTAAGCATTTTATCATGTGATTAATCAGTCGTTAATTTTCACAGTTCTAACAGTAACTCCACTGAATCTCATGTGATGTATTTGAGTGGTGTTTCAGCCAGTGGACGAAGGTCTGAGTTTCGAGGAGCAAATCGTTGGAGCAGCAAAGTCAATCGCAGCAGCGACAGCGGCGCTTGTCAAGGCAGCTTCTGTAGCACAGAGAGAGCTTGTTTCTGAGGGAAAGGTTCTGCTTGATTTGCTTTGTTTCTACGGTGTAATTTTGGGGGTTCTGTTGGTTTGTATCCAAGGTAACTCGAAAAGTTGTGAACTTGTTGGATAGGTTGGGCATGACCCAAGAAAGAAGTGGTTAGATTATGTAAAATGAAATGTGTAACAATTTGTGCTCTGACTATTTCCAGCAGCCCAAGTTTGATTTATTCTGGAAAAATGATGTTGCTGTGAATTTGAAAGCTGAAAATATTGGTACAACTACTGGTAGTAGTATGTTGTTATTTCTGAAATGGCATCTGTATGAGTATTGTGTAATCTGTGGTAGATTGGTGCTGTGTCGGCAAATGTTGACGAGGACAGTCAGTGGTCACAGGGACTCATATCTGCTGTACGTAGTCTCGTGAGCTAATTAATTATTGCATACTTTATTGTATATTGATCATTTTGCATTTGTTTTCCTATTTCTAACATTTGTTGTTAATAATACATGTATTACCTCATCATCATCACTTTTTCCAGGTATTTCTGTGTTTTTTTATTGTTACATTTTTTACGTGCTTTTGACTCATATGACATTGATTGATGGTTATTTTATTCAGCTTCATGCTTTTGTTACCGATCTCATGTTTGATGCTAGTACTCTTTGTCTTTTAGTAGTAATAGTAGTAGTAGTAGTTGTTGTTGTTTGCTAGGCTTCACTGGTGGCGGCAACTACTCACAATTTCTGTGACACGGCCAATCCTATGGTACAAAACCAGGCTACTACTACTGCTAGTATAGCCTAGTAGTTGTAGTAGTAATTGTTGTAATAGTAGTTGTCGTTGTTCTAGGCTCGGCTGGTGGCGGCAGCTACTCACAATCTCTGTGATGCGGCCAATGCTCTGGTACAAGGCCAGGCTACGGAGGAGAAACTGATATCATCCGCCAAGCAGGTTGCCAGCTCTACGGCTCAGCTGTTGGTTGCATGTAAAGTCAAGGCGGATCCTAACTCTTCAGCCATGAGACGACTGCAGGTTATTAATGTTTGATGCTACTGGTCTTGATCATATTTATTGCCAATGAAAAGATTTTGTTTTTAATTCGATTTGTGCTTGATCAACAATGGACCATTATTTGGATTGGCATGTGGCTTTCATATACTAGACAGGTTGGACATTATGCTTACTGCTGAGTTCTGTGTGGAGTAGAGAGCTGCACGGGGATAATAGTTCATCCCTATCCCCATCCATCCCCGTAAACTTGGAACTCATCCACAACCGTTAGGCTATGTGTAGTGGTTCAAGTTTTGTTAGTCTAGATTTGACAGGGAACCCAGTATATCAGTGCAGTTGAGTTCATTTTGGTTGCAGTGCACGGATGGTACAAAGCAAATAAACTATCTGTTCGGTCCATTTCATTTCCATTCATTTCGCATAATGTACAAAGCAGGTCCAGTTCAGTTTGTTTGAATTCGTTTCATGCTTTTGTACATGCATTTGAACCACTCTGTAATGTTACTTGATGATAGTGATAGCTAATAGTAATGGTTATGATGATGTTGGATGGTGTAGGCGGCAGGCAATGCGGTGAAACGAGCTACTGAGGCACTGGTGCAGGAAGCTCAGAAAGTTCACAGCTTTTCCTCATCTTACACACAGGATGATGAGTCAGTTACTGTCGATGAGAGAATGGTCGGCAGCATGGCACAGGTCAGACTACTGGTAGTAGTTGTAGTGGTCTAGTAGTTGTAGTTGTAGTTGTAGTTGTAGTAATAGACAGGTCGCTTGCGTACTTGTCTGTTTTAGCTCAGTTCACTTGCTAATATTTTGATACTGTTGGTTTGCTAATAAGCAAAAAAGTAAATTTATCAGTTCATCAGCACTCAGGGATAAGGCTGTTGACTCTGATGCCCAATGGCTCTTGGTGGGCCAGTAAGAAGGCGTAAACACTGCTAGGTTATAGAAAGTGTTTAGTTGGCCAGGCCTCTAATAGCAGTCCGCTGTGAGTGTTCCTAGAACTTTGCTTCTGGCAGACGTGGCCCGTGGCCTGTGACAACAAAAGCCATCAGCGCCGAGTGCTGACTGGTACATCCTATTGCTGAGTGTTTCAGACACTGACAGTGAATTGGGTAACTTGCTGCACAAGTCGCGATTACATGAGATATGTTTGATTTTCCTGACGTTTTGAACCGAGAATTGGTGGAACACTGGTTAGTTCTACCTTGGGGAATGTTCACGCCCGATTGTGTTCTTACTGTGCTTCTTAGTTTTTGAGTTAGCTGTACAGGACAGACAGGCAGACAGACAGACGGACAGATGGACAAGACGCATAATGCAGCCTGTGCATGCGACAGTCGTGTAGTGTCGTCTCTTCTGTGGCTCTGATAATTACGAGTTATTCTAGTTAATAGGCATTAGTTAACTAGTTGGTTAGTTGTTAGCTAGGTTTGTTTGTATTTGTTGGTGCAGCTGATAACGGCTCAGGAGGACATTTTGATCAAGGAGCGAGAGTTGGAGTCTGCTCGCAAGAAGCTTGAGATAATCCGCACAGCGAAGTATAAGTCAAGCCGATCACAGGACTATGACTCCACGGACAGCGGAACTGACTTCTAGCAGAGACAGCTGATCATGTCCTTCAGTCTGATGCTCTCTGTCCATCAGGTCTGCTTTCCATCCAGTACAATGTACGCAGTGCAAGGCTCTTGTGTACTTTTTTGTGCAGCCGATGCAATAGAGAAGCACGTCAGCAAGTTTGCAATGAGCGCAACTGACACAGTAGCCAAAATGCAAGGATGGAAGCGGTGTCTATTTTTGCATTGGGTGCGTTGCGTTGGATGGAAAGCAGGCTTTACGCGAAACAGTATCCACGATTGCAAAGTTGCGAGGAGAATCAGTGTGCAGAATTTTCGCTTGCTGGGATTTTTCCAGTTGGTTCTGGAATCTTTCTTTCAGTGCAGGAAATGGATGATAGATATACTCGAGCGTTAGCTGTTAGAACTACTAATTGTATCTTTGTCGGTCGATCGACACAACCGATTGTTGTTTATAAATGCGTATCATATGCTCGTAGAACGTGTTACTGTGAAGTCTGTTGTTGATAACTGCGTGTGATCTGTGTGTGTGCATGTGTGTGTGTGGAAATTAACGTAACACGAGGGGCTGCATTAATTTGTTTGTTTTTTATCAGTGTTCTGAGTTTGGCTTTCAGCCGATGATTGCGTCACACTGAGTATCTTGCAGTCAGTCTTTTATACATGCACCATGCATGGAGTCAAAAGTTGTCGTCGTTGTTTCACTTACTGACGTACTGAGATTATATACAGCTGTATGAGCAGTGTAGTGAAACTGATTGAGGGTAAAATAGCAAAACTGTTATTGATGGTGAATCTAAGAAAATCTCAGAATAACTTATTGCACAGTGCATTTTGTTACGCACGAAAGCAGCTACTGCTTTCAGCGTGTCTTAGCCATCGCAATTCTGTCTGTCCATCTATCCGTCTGTCCATCACACGGGTGGATTAGTTAAAAACGGTGCAAGATAGGATCACCAAATCTTTACCATCGTCTGCCTGGAAGGAACCGTAAAGCTTATCCATAAATTTTAAGGGGGTCACCTTGAACGAGGGTGCTAAATGAGAGGGGAGTGGGCAAAATGTGCGATTTTTTGGCCAATAAGTTGCTGTATCTCAATAACGATGCGAAATAGGGCCTAGGTTACTATTAATCACTAATAAGAAGTTGTACACTGGCTCTCGATTGGCGCCGAATTCAATGATCTTGAATGACCTTGAACGCCAAAATAGGGGGTTTTATGGATTTTTTGGCAATTTCGGGCTGCAACACAAGTCTATATCATTCACAAAGTGGCACCACGGAACTGTCGTTATGCGATCCAGATAGAGAATTTGGTATTTGTATATTAACCTAACGCGAACATCCAAATTTTCAGCAAACTACTGAACTGGAACTGCTATAGGCTTTTGCGCGTCTTGTGAGCATTAGCTCAAATTTCTTGTTAAATTATATTCTCTGTTTTAGTGTAACTTTACAGTTTGTTAGTAAATACTATACAAATTTGCTTGCTTGGCCTATATTTTTTATTTTGTAATTAGGTAAATATTTAACTGACATTTTGAAGAACTTTGTAGTTTTGACGTTTTTGCTAGAAAACTGTAGATACAATGTTTTGCCAATTCTGCCCTTATGATTTTTTGTTGCTCCGCTTCCTGTCTGCTAGTAGGGATTTACCGGGTTTCAGTCCCAGCTCCAGAGATCCCTCATCTTGCCATTTCTGATAAATCTGCACCCATATTTTGCTCCAGCGAAAAAGTTCTTTGGCCTGATTTTCACTTGGCAGTTCTCAGCAATGTGCTGTACATTTGGACTATTTACATCTGCAAGAAACGAAACTGGTCTTGGCTTGTCATCGTTTGAATGAATGGCTTTACACGCTCTGAATCTCGGTAAACTGGACTGAACATGTCATTGCAAATTTTTTAAACAGAATGGCCATTTACGTGGTAGTGTGCATTTGACTTAATCTTGTGTTATTTGACTTAAATTGTAGAAAACTGACGAATATCTGATTGTAGAAAACTAATAAATATGTTGAGTGGAGTAATTTTATGCTAAACCAATCTGCGGCTTAGGGTGGATTTTGAAAATTCAAATCCGGTACGTCTCTGACTGTTGCGTCGATTTGAATGTTGCATTTTCTAGTTGGAACGCATTTAAAGACTTATTCTGACATGACCTATACACTGTTGCTGTCACTGTTGCCTTGTTCTGTGTGTTGATGTCCGTTAAGATGCCTTCGACATTTTGTACTTCAGTGTAAAATACTACCCGTCCAGTCCGATGTTGCGCAGTGTGAAACGTAGACGTGTGTATTACTGACTTGCGGAGCCTTATTGTATGAATTTTGCCCAAGATTTTCCTAAGTCTTAATTTGCAAACACCAACTTCCAAAGTTTGTCATGTGTGTGTTTCTTTTGTAAACCTCGTTTTCTCGTTTACGATTTTTCCTGAGCTTTTGTAACTTAGATTAAGTTGGCAGCCTGCCTGCCTGTTTGCCAGTTATCTGTCGCAAGTTATCTTTCGTATTGTGAGTTTAACTTAGAAACTGTAGGAAATCAGGAACCTTTGGAGCACGGCACTTCAGTTATGGCTTATATTGATGTTGTATCTTCGTTGTCATGTCGCCGTTAATTCTGTTAGCAATTTTTATGTAATGACAAGATTCATACGTTTTGCTATTTTTTTTGTTTGTCCATTTCTGTTTGAATTTGTCAATTTGTACATAAAAATAATGTCCAGTTGTGAGCAGTTTATGTATATGTCATTCTTTGCCCCCCAAAAAAGAAATGATATGTCGGCAAAACACAGTAGGACTATGTGGGCGGACAGAAAGGCTCGGAGGAAACTGCTGAGTGCGCCGCTGGAAGTGTTTTAGTGGTTAACAGTTAATCATTTTGTTACCTTACACAACAGTGTTTTCAGTGGCCACTACCAATAGTTAATTACTACTTTTGTTGTTGGTTTAACTGGTCTGCTTTTTGCGAGTCAGTCCAGGCCCTGATTTTACATCTTGTCTGAACCGTGGTTACACGTGTATACTGTGAAGACAATGAGCACTGTAGTTTGAGGTGTTTGCACGGTTTTTTATTATCACCTCACCTGCTCCTTGTTTGGTACAATTCTGTTACTCGATGATGCTCTTCATTATTCAATAGTTTTAATCTGTGTGTTATTTGATCATATCTAATTGTCATAATTTGTGAGTTACCATGACATTTGTTGTGCAGACTGCAGACTTGCTAACTTTTTATAAATTATTATAATTTAAATGACAGATTTAATTATATTGATGTTGCATCATGTTGCAGTTATTCTTGTTTTCATTCATAATGATTCTGTGAAGCAATATTAATAATCAGTTGAAATACTTGAATAATTTTCATCAGTAACAACTAAATTATTTTCTTGTTTTACGTAAATTGTCAGAATTATGTTTCAGATATTATACTAAGATAATATTGATGTTAATACTGTCATTACTGTTAATATTAGCACTAATATATTGTTAGGCCTACATTAGTCAGAGGCAGCATTAACGTTGCATTTATACTTAAAAACTGCAATTTATCATATCTGTGCCAGTTAAAGGTAGCAGTGAACTTTTGAAATTTGTTTTATTGATTTTAAAATATGCTTCATTATTAAATCTGGCATTTATTGTGGAAATTCGTTGAACGGTATTGTGTAAGTTTGTGGTAGTTTGAGCTTGCTGGTGCATTTGAAGATATCTTTTTTTTGCCGAGTTATTTTCATATCAGTGGTACAGTTTTTATGATAAGACGGAGATTTTGAGAGACTGGCTGCAACATTGTACTTTACAGTGAATTAAGATTATGGGTATTTGATGTGGCAGTAGCATTTTTAATCTAATAATAATAGTAATCCACGTTGATTATCGCATATTGCACAAAAAGCAGATGTTTGGACCATGCACTGAAGCCAGTTGGCGTAGCTCTGTTATTACTGTTTTGCAGACTCACTGTCGATAGTCATCGACCATGTAATGGGTGTGTTAAAACAATGTCTGGAGTGGGATAAGCGAGCGTTAAACTGATTTACTCCAGACAGTGGTTTAAACGACACTTATTCCACGGCTGTCAACGGTCGTTAGCGCAAGCGCAGACTGTTGCTCGTTTGGTCACGTTTGAATGCACCCGTGGAGTTGGAACAACCCGTTATAAGTTTGTTGAAAACTCGTTTGTGCAACTTCAGACCTAAAGACATGGCGTCTGCGGGGTAGATCTATTTGCTGCATACGTCCGGGTATTTTCACGCTGTCCGACAGTGTACTCCATGTAATAAAATCATTAGCTTAACTGCACACGTTATCTTTGTCGTGCCTGAACGTGGAAACGGGTTGCCAAAAGTTATATTTCTTGGTCTTGATAGTCTTGCATATTCGAACTACATACCTCGTCAGTAGCTTTCGTTTATGTTGTTACGTTACGCGTGTTCACACTGTGTTCTATGATCGTTAATGTGATGATGTTATGGCTCATTGTATCACACGTCCAATGCGTATGTGTGCGTTTAATGTTCGCTGCATTTGTTTATAGAGACGCCAGTCGATTGTAGTCGCTTAACTAATAATTTAGTTCGTTTGCATGATCGGTTCTTCAGCAGCCACTGTCGATGAATGTATAACATGGTGCTGCTGCAAATAAACTTCAGCAGCTGCGCAGTTGGAAGATTTTTGGCGTCATTCTTCAATAATAGGTCTAGGCCGTTACTCGTACCACGATCAGACGCGGTTATGTCTAACCATCTAAAAAAATCGTCAAAATTAGTAGGCCTAATTAGCGGAGCTCATTTTCATTTAGGGAAGGCAAGGGCGTCTTCAATACTTGTAGGCTAGCACAATCACAGACTGTTAGCGAGGTTCCAGAAGGTAAATCGTGATAATCTGTTCGCGTTATTTTGAAAAAAAAACAAAACCACTAATTAATTAAGACATTTTATTTGTACTCGGTGCAGTACCGTAAATAATCGGCGTGCGAACAATGTAAGAAATACAAGCATGTAAACAACAGTAGAAATAGCAGTTCGTGTGAAGACGCCGTGTCTGAAGTCAGCAGCAACCAAAGTGCAGATAATTAAATGTAAGCCTAAAAATCATTTTTTAATTTTCAAAATACAGAAAGTATCGAAATTTATTAACGCCATTTGAGTGGAAATTGTATACGGACGACAACATTAACGGTGCGCTTGGAACAAACGTGCAATAAAATGGCGCATACACTACATAATTACAATGGCAGCAGGGGCGCAAGCTGCATGATCAATGCAACTACATTGTAGGCCTATAGGCTGTCTAACTTTGCATCAGAGTACATTCGTTAAAATACACGTCAACCCAGCGTTTGAATTGCCGGGGAGGGGGTGGGGGGAGTTGAACCCCCCAACTGTTTTTTCAATCCCTTTAACACACTTGTCAAATTTTGTTCTTGGGCGTCAGCTATATACTACATACATATGATTTACATCACAATTTTGGTCGGGCTCCGACCATCGAAAAGTTCAACCCTCCCAGCTAATTTTTCACAAATGCATCAACCACATGAAACTCTTATGTAGGCACAACAAAGGAAATGTGTGCGGAACTCTTAAATAGTGCACACAGCGCGTTAAGATTCTAGCGACATGGAAGCTTCCTTGGGCAGTCACTATAGCCTAGTCAGTCTAGTAGTAGGTAGGATAGAGAGTCTGATTCCTGGTGAGATGCAGGACATCACGGACGCAGTCGTACATGGCCGTGTTTGTTCGCTCGAACCCCAGCACGCCGTACTTAGCAAACCGCTTCTTGTATTCGTCGTCGTCGTTCACTACGTTCAACAGCGCGTCGGCAATCTGTGTCTTTGTCGTCGCTGAAACAAAAAAAAAGGGCTGTTCTTCAGGGTGAGAATTACGATTATGTTGAAGACACAGTGTGCAATGGGATATGTTGGAAGAAGTGGAAACTTGAATAACCATTTGATGGCCAGTTGTATCAAGAATAGTTGTACCAAAAATTGTTAAATTCTGATGATCTGCCTTCAAGTTATGATGGATACATTTTGGTGTGTTTTTGTGCCGAAAAGTGTTGAGTCGCCTTTTGTGGTTTCGAGGAGCGATGACCCTGGTTAATTATTCGTGTAGGCTTACTTATACTTTCCAAGTAGCCCAGCTTAAATGTGTCGACGTTACAGACAGACGAGCAAACGGACAGCGATGGCAATATTGCACTTTGCGTCTTGCGTTAAAACCGCAGAGTTGAAGCATCAGACACTGAGAATCTATACCAGGAAGCCGCGTGTTGACAACGATTGGCTGGACAGGCCACGGACCCCACGAGCACATGACGTGAAGCTCGTCTGCGTGTTGGTGATGTTCAGACGTCCACAGCTTGAGGACGTTGGAATCGACTGCCGCAGCGTCTACCACGTTGTTGAGCACCATCCAAATGCTCTCCACGTTTGACACTAAACGTACAGCCAACAGACACTTGTACAATTTCATTTCGCTTAAACATGCTTGCCATTATCCGTTATTAGAACTATATTGTGTCTCAGAAAAAAACAGTCAAAATTGTTTTTGTCATAAGTTTGTCAAATTTCAACTGACTTTGATACTTTTTGGCAAAAATATGGCCAAGACGGTAAAATTATGACATTGTAAGATGTACTCATTTTCCATCTCACCTAATTTCTGTTACCGGTAACGCACTGCCTTGTAAAACATAGATACTCGAGACGTTTTTGTTGACGCTTCGAATAGTTTCCATTTAATGCCTGACGTCATAAATTACGATGACGCCATATCTGCAACAGACTCATAGGAGTCAGTAAAGAATGCACGTTTCACTGATATATAGATTGTAAAAAAATTGTAGTCTAATATGTTCGGGCTCAAAACTTTTTGCCCGCCCTCGTAAGCACCCCCACGGACATGTAGGCCTAACTGTCAAAAACTGTATGCTATAAGCTTTTTAGCTCCATATACTTTCTCTTGCCTTAACAGTTTAATTAAAATACGAAACGCGATCATCTGCAGAAAATACCATTTTGTTATATTGTTCACGTCGATTGCATCAACAAACGTCGCTTCCTATCGAGCGACTGCATGTAACGCCATATTGGTAACGCTGTTATTTTGTTAACGATATTCAATGATTGATAACTCCGCTAATAAATAACATTTTTCAACACAATTTGATGACCGTTTTAGAAATTTATTGGGAATTGAGTGTACGAAATTTTATTTAAATTCGTTTAGATTTGACATTGTTTTTGTATAATGTCTAGTGGGTTACTTTTTCCAGACACAGTGTATATATTTACATGTACGATATTTGGCATTATCCTAACGCATATAGCAAAAGGCAGTCTATTTTTAATGACATTTAACCATTTCACATCAAAATTCAGATGTTGCAGACTGTACAAAATGCAGCAGAAGATGGTAGAAAAAATACGTAGGCCTATACTGACGTGAACTGACGATGTTTCCGAAGAAGGACGCGTTGTAGCCAATCTTTTTCAGCTCGCTCAACATGGTTGATTTTGCGCTCAGAGATTCCTTGCTGACGGTCGCCCAACGATGTCCACGTAGATCGGCAAGCTCTTTGTATTTCTCACTTCGACAAACATAATATCACGCAGTACGTCGTTACATGTACAACGAAAATGTTGCAAACCCTCATGTACAAAACCTAGTCCCTTAAACATACGGAAGCTGATAAGAAGATCTGCAAAAACGTTCTATCGTCAACGTGGCACTGTGTTCAAGATGTTACTGTCGTGAGATGGGGTAAAAAATCTGGAAATATATAGCATATGCCTGCCCATCTCAAGACTCAAAATGCGACCTGGGACAAGCCCCATCCTCCAATTTATATAGGCCTACCCGGTAAATTAATAAGCCACGAAACGCCACAATAGACTGACAGCTTTCTTGCACTTGTGTATATAGGCTAACTATTTTTCTATATCGGCATTTGTCTAAATGATATCATATGATGTGTATGATATCTTTCACCAACTGGCAAAAAATCCATCATTGCATAGGGGAGACATTGCTAGAATTTTTTTCTGTTCGTATTAGTCAAAACAATGACACCGCCAAATCTTGCCTGATTTATTATTTTTCAAAGCTAGACACGACTGACAGCAGTTTGGTGAAAATGCATCAATGCTGCACATCACAAATAGGTCGTATGGCGGAATTAACAACGTCGTGGGCGGACGAATACACGACAGATAAACGAATGAAAAACGTTCTTTCTTCAATAAATCAACAGCGGAAACATTAAAAAACATTTTTTCTGAAACGAATTCTCTTAACAGCATCGGCAAATATCGCATAATGTCGACTGACGCTTTTTCCTTGCGAATGATGACATCGGAGAAGCAAACGGGACGACTGTCGTTGGATTTAGCGTGACTGTAAATCGGTCCGACAGGCAGCAGTTCCATGAATTCATTCTGCTCGTTCAACATCCGCACGAACCCAGTCGCACTCATGAACCCTACAAAGTACACGCAGCAACCATCAGTACCGACATATAAATTAGTAGCGAACAGAGTTCTCAAAACCTCCGCCGAGAACGGTTCTGCCACCTGGAGAACATGGCGCAGTCTTTGTTGAAGGCTAAGCCCTAAAATCTACCAAAAAAATTTGATCGCCTCCAGAATCACTTCGTTCTTGAGCCGTGCGGTGCCCAACCCTCAAAAAAATTCTCACACGTTTGTTCATAATTTCTGAAGTTATTTTATAACAAACGACTACTCGATTTCAATTTTTATAATGCAATCACAGCCGTATTTAGCCAGATTTTTTTAAAATTACAACTTTATATAGCCATTGCCATGCCTCATGGGCTTAATTTGCAAGAAAAATAGCGGTGTTTACATAGGCCTAAACGCTGGTTTTCCACACTTGACGTAAGATAAAACCACAACGACATAACGTACATTGACTAGAAATGCATCTAATCATGCATCATCATTATGTAATCAGCTCGTTCTGTAGGTAGACCCCTACAGAGTGCATCAAACCATCAAGTCATTCAAATTATGACAAACAAACTGACAAGCCAAGACTCTTTTCATTACACTACGTTACATTTTTTTACTTTTGTTTGGCATCATAAACTATTTGCCCTGTTTTTAAGTTTTGGTCGCTGAATTAAAATCCGACCTCATTTTTTTGTATCACATCAGGTTTCTGAGATACACGTGTACGACAGTTTGGAAAAAATGTGACAGAAAATGCAAAAACGTGCTTTTGTGCCAGAAATTTGAATTCAGACTTATATTTTTATAATAGATCACTTGCAAATGAGCATGTTAAGGCTTAACAAAATGCTAAGTGAGATTCTCGTTGTGATTTCATTGGATATTACAATTTTTAACGATTCATTGGAGGCCTACATTGTACACCTATTTGGCCTATTCAACTGAATGACAGTTTTTTTGGCATTGGCTTCTGGCACCAAAAAAAAACAAATCTGCAGTGTCACAAGGTGTTAGTGACAGAGATAAGTATACATTATTTTACAATAACGTCTGTATAAGACATACATGTAAAGAAACTACAGTCAGAAGTGCTTTGCAGACTTTGACTTCTGTTTGTAATCACTATCGGCGTCAAGCAGTGGTCGCCCATTATGGCTGCATCAAATTTTTCCCAACTCTTAATTTCCATTTCTGATATTTCTAAATAAAAACGATCTCCATTTTCATTGCTGACTGCTCCCAGATTTGTGAAAAGAATTCTAGGTGTGAATAAAAAAATGAAGCTGTAGAGACATTCTGCAACCCATGCGATGGTATGTTCCAATTAGTCTTGCCACACTGTCGACATGGTCTTGAGATCTGTTGTTTCCCCCAAAATAAAACACAGCTTGGCAACAATTTTAAATGAACCAAAAAATAAGTAAATCCAGCAAAAACTTTAACCCGTAGCTTTGTCTCTTGTCAAGCTCTTTCACAAACGTTTTTTGTTAAACCGTTAAACCAAGTTTGATGTGCACTGGCGGCGAAAAAATTATGTTTGGAAAAACAAGTGGCATGTTCTTTAAATTGCACATGTCTAGTGTCGCTTGTGTTCTAGCAGGCCATTCTTTGTGAATAAAGTAGTTTTTGTCATCACGACTGCTTCATACGCAGAAAAAACACATGTGCTCTGTGTATCCAGTTTGTAAGCGAGTGAGAATAGCAACGACTTCCAAAATCCGCACATGTCTAGTAAGCCTCTGTACCAATCATGGGAGTATATTTTGTCAAGTCTAGCAACAACTTCATCGACTCGCAGGTTATTCTTTCTGCGTCTTTGCTGTGTGTGCAAGTGGTACTGATGGCTTTTATGCTATCACTATGCACTAGGACACCTTTTGCATGTTTTTTTTGTTTTTTAATGTTTATTCCCAGGTTAGTGCCAAAATCGAAATAGCGCACATCAACAATCAATCACGAAGCGCGGTAAAGCTAATTATTAATTACTACAACGTACATTGTGGGTGAATCGATCTATAAAAATAGCTGTACGTTATTTTCACTAGTGCATAATTATGTTGGCTGTCTTCAGCATGTGCGGCCCACGTTAGTCATAAACCTACTTCTTCTCTGTTATCTATCCCAGCTGCAGCTCGTGGGTGAGAAAGTAAGTCTGAGTGTTGTGCTAGGCAGTGGATAGACACGACAAAGCTAATTAGACTTTAGAATAGTTAAAATATTACCTGTAGGACTCAAATGTTTCTTGTCATTGCCGAGAAATGTCGTTTAAGAGGCCTCGTTTTGGCAATAAACTGTAAAAGTCAATTTTTCCCACAGATCTCAGAAATCTGACCTGATACCACAAAACAAATGCCAGATTTTAATTCAGCAGTATCGAATTAGTTTTAAACAGTTATTACCATTTCTGATGCCAGATGAATGTTGCACATTTTTATTTTCAGCTGTTTTCTTCCACATTTTCAAGTTCGTAGTCTTTTTGTCAGTTTTATTATTTATTGACTTAGTCACGTGCATTGGATTATAAGTCGGCTTTCAGGCCTGAGTAAACATTAAAAATTTATCTATCAGGTCAACTGTAAACGTTTAATGAGCTCATTTTGTGACGTCTTACCAATATCCATTTCGTTAGCTGTAAATGGATCGGTCTTTCCTATTGGAGGTGCACCCCAGCGAGACTCCACGACCAGATAGCTGTCACAGGAAAGAACTTGTTCCAAGTACTGCTGATAGGTCTGAAAAAGTTCCAGTGGAAAGTCCGGACAGAGATAGGATACTAGATGTAGTTTAGGAGAATTTGATGAATTAGCTTCATGATTCAGACTGCTCGCCATCATAATATCTGTACAGACTATCACAGTACAACAGAAAGAGCAGAAGCGATAAGTACATGCATTACTAAGTGCAGCGAGCGAGAGCAGATCACCCCAAACTTCTGAAGTTATTGCACATTTTCTTTCTTTTGCTGAAAGCATATGTTAGGCCTACAATTGAGAGCCACATGTCACTCACGCGCAAAATGCACATACCGCATGGTATTCGATTAGAATTTGACTGTTCTGAATCTAGAAAGTTTTTACCAAACTTTGATTGATGAAGCCACAGATAAAATGTCTAAATTCTGAAAATGAAGGGCCAAGGTCAAAATTAAACGTTCAAAAATTTCGATAAAGTAACGCCCAAGTATGAAATATAAAATTTAATAAAATGGTTAGGTTTTCAAGTTCGTGGCTAAAGTTGAAGTTACAGTTGACCCTAATGTCAAATACACTATGTCAGCAAGTTATTTCGAAGACATCCACATCGATGCTTAACACTAACTGTTTTATATCCGTACCGCCTTAAACATACCGAAGTTCGGCAAGTATTCCGAAAAAGAAGAAGAAGAAAAGCATCATGTTAATGACAAAAACTTATAGGCCTACAGTAGGCATTCTTTGGCCTGTGCGGTTTCCTTTCGTGGGCCTCTTTAGCCGAACATGTTGAAATCGCCAGTGACAACCATAGGCAGGCTTTTCTGGCAATAAGAACAGACAACTACACTTAGCTTGCCATTGTTTAGGCACACAACAAAAACTGAACAACTAATCACATGTAGCCAAGTCGTTCAAATTTCTCTCAGCACATACAAAGTAATAGCACTGTCACCTTGCGCAAACGAAACAGCACGCGTACAACACTTCCTATACGCGACCGGCCAGCTGACTGACTTGCACTTGCTACTGTGATATAAATAAACACGATGTCACAATTTGGGTGGGCCAACCGGACATAGTTCAATAGGCTACTCGTAGAGAAGCACGAAGTGTTACCGTTTTCCATTAGCATCCGCATCACGCCAATCGTCCCGTGTGTAAAACAGACGCATGATTTTATATTACGTTTCGTCATTTATTTCATTATTTTAACGTTGTAGTAATACTATTAACACCAGAGTATAATCGAGTTGTCATTACATAGGCCTACTGCTGCACGAGGTTTCTGCTGCTGTTGATGATAGTGATAATAATGATGCTGTTTTGTGACTTAAATTTCGTAGCCTACCCATCTTTGCAGCTAAGACATTTTTCTTCCGAAAAAAATAAAGCAATGTTTTTTTGAAAATTAATTTATAGATTATTAGGAAGGCCTGTAATATTGCATAACTGTTTTTGGGTGTAACGTATGGATTAGTTTCTTAGTTCACACGCTTTTTGGGCTATCCTGGCTGCTAAGAAACAGACAGACAAACCCCTAACAAACTACCATGCCGGAGCTTTCAACATATTGAAGTTGGCACGTATCCCGAAGAAGAAGAAACCAAGGCAAAAACATTACCGGCTCGGCCGAAGTGTACATCAGCATTTACCGTCATTTCGGCTTCTCTTCTCCGTAGAAGCAGCGCCAAAACGCCGAGAGGCACATCTAGGAACGCGATGCTAATCAAGTGAGAGGTATATGGCTGTGACTGACACAGCAAACACTGTAATCTTATGTATATGATATAATGGTGCCAGCGAGTCCTGCACACCACAGTAGCCGCATAATGACATTGGCAGGTTACAACACTGTTCTTCAGATCTATTGCATTCTGGTAGTCATCATCAACAACGGACAGATGCAGGCAGCTGGCTTAAGGTTTGTAGCGTAAATTACTTAAATTTAACGTTGTTATTAGGTTTTTTGGTTAGATGAAACAGATTATCACTTTTATCTGCTTGCTTAAAATTCGTTTAAATAATCTATTTAAATTTCTGTAGTTCTTTCTTCACAATCTAGATCTCTGCAACCGCAGATACATGGAACGTGACGAGGAGCTGCCGCAAAGCAACGTTTTAATGAAAATTTTCGCTTATTTTCACGCAACATCAGACTATTGAAGTTCGTCGGATGTTGGTTTTAGCTAATTTGTTCGCTTGTTTCCGTGTTATAAATCAAGTTAGCAACTTGCCAGTTAAAAAATGCAAGTTAGTTAACTTAGTTTCTATCATATCACATAGGCTGTCATCGCTGACCGGTTCAATCAGCTGTCGCACCGAAAATAAAAATGAACGTTAATATCTGCCGTTAGACTTATAGAATGCGCACGAATTTAGGCTCGACCGTGCCTTTTCGAAGCTCACGCAACAACATGAATGATTTTGGAGATTAGACGATTAAGATCTTAACACTCTGGTATAATCATTCGCGCGCCCATACGTTGTGTGTATTCAAAAAAGAAGCCCAGGCTAAACAGTGCGTCAGCCAAGGCTCGAGGATACGCGCACGCTAAACAGGGGTTTAGCCTATGTATATTTCAAAAAAAGAATACGCAATTACGCATAATTATGATGCATTTCGTACCGTACGCTAAGCTCAATAACTTAATTCACCCAGACTTATTGGAAACGTGTGTTTACCTGTTTACTCCAGTGCATACAGCTGTACAGCCGATCACAAAAGATAGAACACGTGCGCTGGTGCGTATCACTGAGCCTTGGCGCCAGCTTGGTGCATTTGTTTTATCATAATGAGTTTAGTTATGCCGTGGCTACACCTATTGATTTCCTCGTCCGAGGTGTTGTCAGACGTCGCCGAGCCTTTCGAGGTTTAAAAACCTCATCCGAGGAAATCAGAAGCGTCGTCCGACGTGTCCGATTTTCTCTGATCCACAGTGGTTTGACGAGTCCTTTCTACAGACTTCCCGCATGTGCCATTTGCAAGACTTAGCACTTGAGACACACAAAGTCATGCACGCTTGTCTTCCATCCCAATAATTAACTTGTCCTTGATTCCAGTTTGTGCGTCTTATTACATGCATCGTGTCACTATAAGTGTCTGTCGATGCAACTCGCCAGACGAACCTTGACTCAGTGCTCGGGTCAATGCATTGTCTCGCCAGTATCAATGCAGAAATTAACAGTATCTAGCTAAACTGAACAGTGTTACCGTAGAAGGCGAACAAACTATGAAATTCGAATATGGTAATTTAAACAATCTGTCCCATTGGCGCATATGTTGACAAAAAAACTAAGTCAAATCCGATGGAATTATATAATGCTTATGCCGAAAGTGATTAGGGCCTAGACGTAAGAAGTCAGCGATTGCTATAACTACTTGTTAAGTTCTGAACACGCAGAAATAAATCGTGCAATAACATTTGGCACTATTTTTTGTTGAAATTAGTTCACATAACAGTTTACTCAACTTCACTGACCTATACCGACAATATAGTTACATTTCAACGCAGTAAATCATCCAGTTTAAGAAAAACATAGCCATACAAAATGGCACAAAAATGCTAGTCGGAAGTCGAATAATTCATGTTTGAAATCTTTATCGGATGCACCGCAGTCGACGGAATGCGTTGTCAAATCATGACATATCTATTTCACAGACAGAACACAGCTTATCGCTACAGCTCCGGTCATTCCATTTGTAAGAACGAGTGCCGACCAGCTTCAGGCATGCCTCTCGGTCACCGCCATTGGGCTCTTCTGGGTGCCAGTTGGTGTATCCCACTTCGGACACCATGTCACCGTAAGTAGTTCTGTCTGTTGAGGTGATAACTCGCCACACGAACCTAGACTCAGTGGTCAGATCAATGCGTTGTCCTGCCGTCCAAAAATTCATCCCACTGCATGCACTTTGTGTTGCCTCTGAAATTATTACACACTTAACAATAGCAGTTATCGACAATGTAATTAACACCAATAAAAACAACAACAACAGCAATAACAATAACAACAGTGTAGAAAATTATAACGGCATTCAAACGTAGCCTACATCAATAGTGTCATGACACTAACTAATAGATGATAATACACCGTGTCTCAATAAACAAAAAGCCCCACTATCGCTTGGTGTCGCTGGTTGTCACTGAACTTTAAGGTCATCCAAGGTCGATGCTTTTTATGTCATTTGAAAGGGCGTATGCCACTTCATATTAGTGATTAATAATAATCTTGGCCCTATCTTGCATTGAATACATCCGTGACGGAAGACAGACAGACAGACAGACGACAACGACGACAAAGGGTAGACCTTAAGCTTACAGCTTAGCGGTCGGCCCAAAACGTGCCACTTTTGTTTTTTGAATAACTCCGTGAAACATTGGCCGATTTTGATAATTTTTTGCAGGCAAGATCAAAAAAAATTTGACGTATAAGGTTATAGTTTAGCTCATTGCACGTTAATAATGTTGTTACACTACCTTGTAAAATTTAAAAGTCAACGAGTAGCAACCTTGGTCTTATCTTTCACAACATCTATGCGCATTATCTGAAATGTGATGTGGTTGAAATGTGACTATGTGCAGACTTTAGTGATACGGTACCAACATCAACAAAGAACGAAATAATTTGGCGACATGCACTAACAGATTGCTTTGGCAGATATAGTTAATTCGTCGTTTGTACATAAATTGCTAAATGGCAGTAGTTTGACTGCAATTTGCAATCGCATGTTACGGCTTTAAATTTCCCTTTCGCTGAGAGCCAGAGACCCCATCTAACACATTGTGCTATTGGACCATACAAGTGAACATGCTATCTGCTAAATGGCATCTACATCTGTCATACAATTGAAGCAGAGTACACGAATGTGAACAAGAAATTTGAGCTAATGCTCACGAGACGCGCGAAAGTCTATAACAGTTACTGGACAACAACGGTAAAATAACGACTTTTACGGGGGTACTGCTCTTTGATGCCCTCGTGCGCAAGTTTCTTTAAACCTAGAAAATCGATACTTGGACCGTCAAACTTTACGTTCCATGCTAAAAATTTCATACGCAGCTTGTCCATGTCTATCTCAATTAGTTTCGGCGCAATTCGCTCTTGCAATGTGTCTCGCAGCCCGAAATCGCCAAAAAATCCATAAAACCCCCTATTTTGGCGTTCAAAGTTATTCAAGGTCATTGAATTCAACGCCAATCAAAAGCCAGTGTACGACTTTTTATTAGTGATTAATAGTAACCTTGGTTCTATCTCGCACCGATACTGAGATACAGCGACTTATTGGCCAAAAATCGCAAATTTGGCCCACCCCCGTCTCATTTAGCGCCCTCGTTCGGGGTGAGCCCTTCGAATTTATAGAAAAGCTTTACGGTTTTTGAAACTAGAGTCTTCCAGGCAGCCGACGGTGAAAATATGGTGATTTTAGCTTGCACCGTTTTTGACTGATCCACCCGTGTGACAGACAGACGGACAGACTAACAGACGGACAGACAGAATTGCGATGGCTAAGACGTGCTGAAAGCAGTAGCTGCTTTCGCGCGTAAAAACGACAGACGACTGACACTCTTAGACAGACCACGCTACAGAGAAATGTGGAATTGCTTCCTGTGCAATAATGATTCCGCCTAATGATAGCAACGATATTATACCGTTATCAACAAAGACTATGGGTACAATCTTAGTGCAAGTGTGTCTCTTTGATCTCGGCTCAATCTATCTTTTGAGCTGTTTAGTATATCTGCTTTTACCCGTCTGATTTTTCCAAGTAACCGTGGTACGCTTAGCCTTTAGTTCAGCAAGCTCTTTCTGTAGCTGAGAATGAGCCCTCTGCAGCTGGGTCAAAGCTGTCAAGACGGTGAGTTTGAAACTCTCACTGAAGTCACAACTGTCCTGTACAGTGACGTCAACGGTGGGCTGCGATGACGTCAGATGAACGACTGCTGCTAGGCACAAAGTCAGCAGCTGTAGCAGCAACATTTCGTCGATGATTTCCTGCAACATAAATTACACCCAGCAACTACACGGCACACAAGAAACAAAAAAGCCGTGCTACTGTATGCACGGGAATTTCGTTATAGCGAAATCACTGTCTCAAAAAACTTTGACGTTAGCGAACCATAACTTGAAAACGAATTACCAAATTTTAATAATTTTTGGTAGTAATATTTCTGACACAGCTGCTTATCAAACGATTTTTAAGTCCGTACGTCAACCAAAATGTGCTTTAACAGTACTTCATGGAAACAAAACACGCGTAATAGACGTTGAAATAAACAAAAAAAACGTCAAAACATCTCTGACATTATAGAGTGTAACGAAAAAGAGTTTTAGGGGGCAAAGATTTCTAACACAACTGACCACCAAATGACTATTCATGTTTTAACGTTTGTTTTTCTAAAAACCAAATAAGCAAAATATGTGTAAAACTAAACAAAGAAACAACTTCAATAATATGCCCAGAGAGATAATATTATGGCTTCTAACAGCCCTGGCCTCAGTCCGTTAGACAATGTTTGGAGTGTCATTCAGCAGCGAGTTTGTCAAATTCATGCAGCTTAGGAGTGTCGATTAACTCAAGAAGCAACTGGTTGATGTCTTGACCAGAACAGTGTCGACACTGCTCTCGATGCATGGAGAATGCATTTGCGTGCCTTTTTTACACACATGGCCGATATTTCTAATATTTACTGTGATCAGTTGCACAATTGGACAATTGGATAAAATGTCAACCAAGGTGCTAGACATACATGTAGGACAAAATGTGCTAAGTAAGTGCTATTTTAATCAATTTATGATACGTCTGCATTAAACAGAAATGCAATTTTACACTTGTTTCGTTTTTTTCATGTACGGTGGTACAGAAATATAGGCTTACACTGGGTGATAGAAAAACTTAAATGGTCATTTTGTGGAGAGTAATGTGTCTGAAATATTTTCTAATCAAAATTATTCTAATTTAATAATGCGTTTAAAGCTCGATCGATAATGTCAAAGTTTTTTTGAGAAACATTAAATACTGTCACATATACATATTATTATTGTTATTATTATAATGCATTATTGTGTTTCAGGTTTCAAAAATAAATTAAGTAAAATGTGTCTATTGTGATTGTATTGATCACCGATAGGTTAAGCATATGATTCGGGTTTGCCCTTCCGAAAAGGCAGTCATTTCGAGGGGCCGCCAAATACCGTACTTATTACAGGCTTCAGCAGTCACCAACTTTCCGTGCCACGTCATCGGCTCAGCACCTACGGCCGTCGGGCGTTTTCTGTTGCCGGACCAACTGTCTGGAACTCACTGCCTGATGACGTACGTGATCCGGAACGTTCTGGAGACCTTTTCAGACAGTCGTTAAAGACGTTTTTGTTTTCACAGTACTAGTGTGTTCAGCGCATTAAAGGTTTTGACGTTAATGCGCTATATAAATTTACATTTGACATTTGACATACAGGCTAAACTAACTCTATCATTGATCTTGACCGTAACACTAACTTTATTTTAAGCTTTATTTTTCATCATTTTTAACCTTAATTGTTACTTTATTCCAAACCGTGGCGGCTGTTCGTATGGACTGTCGCCCATTATATCGCTAGGCCTAACCGTTATCGTTTGAAATCCAAGTTTTAACTGGGAGCAAACTTTATTTCGGAGTAACGGAAGGCCGCGTTAAAAGGGGCTTGACGATCGCGATATAGAGGCTTCACAGCTTTATAAGCTTATAAGCAGACCGTAACTGTGGCTTTTCACAATTAGATCACTCTGCATACAACAATAATCTACCTTGGCCCTAACCCCGCTGAGGGCTAGGCTCGCAGACCCTCATACTCCACGCTCGCCATTTTAATTTTTAGCCTTTCCAAAGCAGAAAAAAACTCCGCCTATGGCCCATATGGAGTCGGCTATTGTTTAACGCACAATTTGCAATAACTCAGTAAACATAACTGACACAAGTCCAGTAACATCGCCTTTCACATCTTTACATCTCAACATTTCAAAATCATCGCATTTTGTTAGAATAGAGTGCGAATATATGCAACGATTTGCACGAAACAGTTCGCAAATTTTTTTACTTGTATGATTGTATAGGCCTACAGAGTTAGTAATAGCGCCTTGATGTCCTTAAAGTCAATCTGTTGATTTAATACAGTATTGTTAAAATTCGCATTCGGGTAGTATTACTATTAGCAACAGTTCGTTGTTCTCGTTCTCGCAAAGTAGTCTAGTCAACAATGATAAAACTCGCCAAATAAGATCTCATTTTATCTTCTACGGTATATTCTAAGCAGGCATTAATTACTGCAAGTTCTATCTATTCAGACGCAAAAATAATAGAACAAAATCATACACATACGTGTACTGTATTTCGTTCCTGTGTAGCGTTGCGTGTTTTCTAGCTAGCTGCTGATGTAATGGTTTCTGAGTGTCGAACTAGCGGTGAAGATGTCACGCTCAATAAAAGCTCTGGCACAGACATTCGTCTCTGTCACTAAACACTATAATTAATACCGACTGCAGGGGCATATGCTTTGTGACTGAGCATTTTAACCGCAAGCCTGGCGGAAAGTTACGACAGCTTATCGTGTTGTTTATTGGCTAAGGCACCAAAATGCCAGTGCTTTCGGGTCGGTCGCTAAAAAACCTACGTCTCTAACTTCCTTCAATAGGCTACGTGCGTCAGCAGGTACAGTGCTTTAGCGCGTCTGTCCGTTCGTCCGTTTGTTTGTCACACTATGGCACTGTATTACAAGAAAAGCCCTGCAACGCAAACGGGAACGCGCAACAGCGGTACATGTTTGAAAATCCAGTAAAACAGTGTAAGTCAGTCGCCAGAGAACGCCAGACGACCGGCGGCTAAATTATCTATAGTGTTCTACTTCTTGCGCACAAAAATGGCGCTAGCTATGATACGAAATTTTTACTGTGTGCTGCCACAAAGACTCTAGTTAGCTTTTGTGACAAAATTTCGTGCAGCTGGGTGAAAAGATTTCCCTTGAACGAAAACGTCTAATAAGGTACCTACCCCTAAAACGTTATTTTATATTTATCGACTCGTCTAGCGTAAAAACGGTTGCAAATAAACAAGCTTTTAGTGGGTACGAACATTATTGTCTTTGCACGACCTTGAATCCCAAAAATAGGGAGTTTGTGATTTTTTGCGATTTTTACGCGCGACAGCAGAATGCTTCGCACGTCTTAGCTATCCTGGGCGTCTGTCCGTCCGTCCGTCCGTCTCTCTGTCTGACACGCTGCTGTATTGTATCAAAACAGTGCAAGCTAGGATCACGAAATCTTCATTGTTGCTGCCGCAAAAACTTTCGTTTATTGTGAGTGAGGTCCAATTTAACACAATATTTCCCTACGGTGGAAATCAGAACCTGCAAAGCCTGCCACGAAGGGGCAAGTAATACAATGTCATCTGCATAGGCAAAGATGTTGGCAGACATATT